>JAABUJ010000186.1_pt1 | contig 133392 bp, 130 predicted proteins | sample 5559131 | NCBI WGS metagenome assembly JAABUJ01 (sample SAMN10711875, study PRJNA513366) | rock metagenome | isolation source: Antarctica rocks | place: Antarctica: Victoria Land, Mt New Zealand nord | collected 2016-01-07 | reverse complement strand
CGCATCATGCATCCATGGCCCGAGCAGCGATTCGCCGCCACCACCCAAGGCAGGAGCCCAGTGCGTTAGACGCGCACGCTGGGATCTGCGCGGGGGGCGCCTGGCAACGGGCGTCCCTACCGCGACCCCAGAAGCTCCTGGACGGCCGACGCGCCCACGGGATCAGGATCGGACGGCGGCGGCATCTCGGTCTGCAGACGATCGATACGCAAAATCATGGCGCGCTCCTAAATAGGCAGATGTCCGTTCAAGCTGTCCGTCTTTGCCGACGCGAAAACATTCGGCCGCCGTATAGACCGGACGCGCCGTTGCAACGATCCACTTGAGCTTGCGACGATCCTTTCGAGCTTGGCGACTGCCGGCCCAACACGGGATAGGCCACCCGGCAGCGCTCGGATCAACGTCCCCGCTGAGGTCCGTCTAGCGGGCGGGTGTCTCTAAGCTACGACCGACAACTTCAACCTGGAGCAGCGATCCAACGCCATTGCAGGCCCTCGCCGAGCACGGGGAGAGCGCTGGATCGATTACCTGTCGCGCCGGTTCGTCCGCGACGGGGATCTTGAAGGCCTAATCGACGACGGGATCGTCGGGGTGACGTCGAATCCGACCATCTTTCAGGGCGCGATCGTCGAGGGCGACGCCTATGACGAGCAGCTGCCCGAGGTGATGCAGACCGAGTCTGATCCCAAGGAGGTGTTTCTGGCCTTGGCTCGGGATGACATTCGCGGCGCCTGTGACCTGTTTGCGCCGGTGTTCGAGCGCGGCGCGGAGAACCGCGATGGCTGGGTGTCGCTCGAGGTCGACGCGAGGGGACGAGCATCGAGCTCAGTCCGCCGCAGGCAGGAGCATGGTTGCTCGAATCGGGCGAGCGGGCGACTTCACGAACGGTGTCGATGAACGCGCTGACGATTGGTCGCAGGCTCTCGTTTCTCCACGCGAGTGAAACGACGGCGGGGTCTGCGTCGGTGACCTTGACGTAGCGCACGTCGGCTCGCGGGTAGAGCCGTGCGGCGGGCGCCGGAACCAGGCAGACGCCGCGTCCGCTGGCGACGAGGGTCAGGACCTCCTGCACGCTGGCAGCTTCGGCGGCGACGCGGCCGGGGAGTCCGGGGCGTTGCTGTTCGGCGAGCCATTCTGGGTTATGGGTGCGCGGCCCGGTGATGAATGGCTCGTTTTGCAGCTCGGCGAAGGCGACGTGGTCGCGATCGGCGAGACAGTGCGCGGCCGCGAGGACGACCACCCGGGGCTCGCTGGCCAGAATCTCGATCTCCGCCTCAGGTGGCGGGCGGGATCGGGGTCGCCGGCGCGATGACGGGCGCTGAGGATCGGGAGATCGCCGAGGCGGCGGTCAGACAGGCGGGCGCTTGACATCACCGAGCCGATTGTCGTCTAGCCTCGCGTTGCACCCCAACCGGCCAGAGGGCCCAGATCCGCCGATCAGCACCGCCATCCTGCCAGGGGCGCGGCCATGCGGCGGTCAGGCCGACAGCAACGCGGCCAGGTCGGGGCGCTCGAACACGGTCGCCGTCGCCGTCGCCATCGCCGAAGGCTGTCCCGCGTGCGGATCGGCGCCTGCGGCCACCAACAGCCGGACCACCTCGGGCTCGGTCTTGAACACCGCGCCGGCCAACGGAGTCTGCCTGCGGTCATTGAGCCGGTTGGGGTCGGCGCCTCGCGCCAGCAGCGTCCGGACTGTCTGCGGATGACCGTGGTACGCGGCGAGCATCAACAGGCTGTCGCCGTTCTGGTTGGTCAGATCGACGTCTACGCCGGCATCGAGGTAGGCGGCCAGTCGATCCGCGGCACCGTCCCTCGCCCACCGCCCCTGAATCGGCGGGCGCGACCGGCAGGCACAGACGCTTGCGCCTGCCGATCGACCGTCGCGGACGAGCCGGGGCCGAGCCGCGCTCAGCGAGTGCCGGACGGCTGCGGCACGATCCTGATGTAGGGCCGCGGCGACTCCCAGCCGTCGGGGTAGATCTCCTTGGCCTGCTCGTCGGATACCGAGCCACCGATGATCACGTCGTCGCCCGGGTTCCAGTTGGCCGGAGTCGACACCTTGTGCTCGGCGGTCAGCTGCAGCGAGTCGATCACCCGCAGCACCTCGTCGAAGTTGCGCCCGGTGGTCATCGGGTAAACGAGGATCAGCTTGATCTTCTTGTCGGGTCCGATCACGAACACGTTGCGAACCGTCTGGTTGTCGGCCGGTGTGCGGCTGCCCGCATCGCCTTCGACGTCCTCGGGCAGCATGTCGTAGAGCTTGGAGACCTTGAAGTCCTCGTCTCCGATGATCGGGTAGTTCGGGGCCGTTCCCTGCGTCTCGGCGATGTCCTGGCCCCACTTCTCGTGTTCGCCCACGGGATCGACCGACAGGCCGATGATCTTGGTGTTGCGGCGGTCGAACTCGGGCCTGATCTTCGCCATGTAGCCCAGCTCGGTGGTGCACACCGGCGTGAAGCTCTTCGGGTGCGAGAACAGAACCGCCCACGAATCGCCGATCCAGTCGTGGAAGTGAATTCTGCCTTCCGTGGTCTCGGCTTCGAAGTCCGGTGCGGTAGATCCAATCTTGAGCGACATCGCTTGTCTCCTTGAGGCGGGTTGGGGATGGCTTGAGGCGGGGTGGGGGCTAGTGCTGGCAGGATTCATGCAAAAAGTTGTCGGATTTGGACTGTTTTGAACCATAGCGCCCTGATTGTGTCGCGCGGTTGGTCTGCTACCCGCCGCTGGCAGGTCCTGATCGGGCTCGGAAGCTGCGCCGGTAGCCGGTTGCGTAAGCCCGGGTCCGTTGCTCGAGCACCCATTGGCCCGGGCTGGTGCCCGTCTCCTGCCTGAAGCGCCGCGCCAACGTGCGCGGCGACATGCTCGCCTGGCGGCCGAGCGTCGCCACGTCAAGGCGGCGCGGTTCTGCGGCGCGGACGCGGCTGCCCAAGCGGCTCAGCGGCTCGAGCACGATCCGGTCGGACCGGTTCTGGTCACCCATCCAGCTCACCGGGCGGTCCCGTGAGACCCGCGGGGACCGCACGATCCGCGGCTGGTCCCTTCGTCGTCGCCGGCTGAACCGAGTGCGTGAGCCTCTCAGAGCTCGCGCTCATAGAAGTAGTTGACCGGGCCGTTGAGCCTGCCTCCGCGGTTGTCGAAGCCGAGGCTCTCGTACAGCGCTCGGGCTCCGACATCGGCCTCGCCGGTGCCGAGATCCATGTAGTTGGCGCCCTGCGACCGAGCGAGCTCGATCGCCGCCAGCATCAGCGCTCGGCCGATCCCCTCCCGCCGACGGGCGGGCACCACGTACAGCTCAGCCAGGTAGCACTCCTGGGCGTGGCTCCAGATCGCGGCGCGGAAGCGCAGCACCGCCAGCCCAAGCGGCTCAACCCCCGCGAGCAGCACGGTGAGCTCGTCGGCAGCGAGCAACGCGGCGATGCGTCGACCCAGCGGCTCGGGCTCAGGGATCGGCTCGTCGTACTCGCGGTTGAAGTCGTGCAGCAGTCGACCGATAACCGGCGCATCCGCCGGCCCAGCGCGTCGCACGACGAGCTCCGGCGAACCGCTCAGCTGGCCTCTACCCCGCTCACGGCGGGCGGACGTCTCGCACCGCGACGTTGACGGTGGTGAGCGCACACAGACGATCCTGGTCGTCGCGCGACTCGACCTCCCACAGCCACCGGCTCGATCCGCGATGCCTGGCCACGGCGATCTGGTTGCAGTAGCCGTCGGTCAGCGGACGCACGAAGTGGGTCTCGTTGGAGAGCCCCATCACGATCTTGCCGCCGGCATGAACGGCCATCCAGGTTCCCCGTGAGGCCAGCGCTTCGGCCATCGCCGAGATCACGCCGCCGTGCAGCAGGCCTAAGGGCTGGCGCAGCTCGTCACGGATCGCCACGCGGCCGCACAGCCGCCCGTCCCGCGTCCCGTCATCGAGCACCTCGAGTCCGTAGTAGGAGTCGAAGTCGCTGGCGATGACCGGCTCAAAGTCCTCCGGGATGCCGGCGGGCGGCCGCGGCGGCGGCTCGGGAGGCCGGGGATCATGCCCACCTCGATGCTCGTCGTTCATGTCCGCAGCGTCGCACACCCGCCGCCGGCGGGCGCGAGCCGATCGGGCGCGGCTACTCTGGCTGTGATGGCGCAGATCGTCGAACTCCAAGGCGTTCGCCCGACGATCGGCGAGGGCGTTTACCTCGCGCCCACCGCGGTCCTGATCGGCAACGTCCACATCGGTGACCGGGCCACGGTCTGGTTCGGGACGGTGCTGCGCGGCGACTTCAGCCGGGTGCAGGTCGGCCCGCGCTCGTCGATTCAGGACAACGCCGTGCTGCACTGTGCGAGTGACCTGCCGACGATCGTCGGCGCCGACGTGACGATCGGACATGGCGCGTTGCTCGAGGGCTGCGAGATACGCGACGGGGCCCTGATCGGGATGGGCGCGATCGTGCTGCACCACGCCTGCGTCGGAGCCGGAGCGGTGATCGCGGCCGGGGGCGTGGTGGCCGAGCGCCAGCAGATCCCTGCCGGGATGCTCGCCGCCGGCGTGCCCGCGCGCGAGAAGAAGGCGCTGTCGGGGTCGGCTCAGCGTTGGACTGAGGTCGTGATCGAGGACTATCAGCAGCTGCGTCGGCGCTATCTGAGCAGCTGCTCGGTGTCTTACGAGAACGGTGTATCGCCGGACGATCCGGGAGTGGCCGATTGATGCGCGCGGCGATCATCGGAGCCGGACCGTCGGGGTTCTACACCGCCGATCAGCTGCTCAAGGCGGGCTTCGGAGTCGACCTCTACGACATGCTGCCGACTCCGTTTGGCCTGGTCCGCGCCGGCGTGGCGCCTGATCATCCGAAGATCAAGTCGGTTACTCGGGTATACGCCAAGACCGCCGGCCACGAGGCGTTTCGCTTCTTCGGCGGCGTCGAGCTCGGCCGGCACGTCAGCCGCGAGGATCTGCTGGAGCGCTATCACGCGATCGTCTATGCGGTGGGGACGGCGACCGACAACCGGCTTGGGATTCCGGGCGAGGATCGTCCCGGCTCGCACCCGGCGACCGAGTTCGTCGCCTGGTACAACGGCCACCCGTACTTCGCCGATCAGCACTTCGATCTCAACGGCGGTCACGCGGTGGTGATCGGCAATGGCAACGTCGCCTTGGACGTGGCGCGGATGCTCGTCTTGGATCCGGGCGAGCTGGCCCCCACCGACACCGCGGACCACGCGCTCGAGGTGTTTGGCATGGCGGGGGTCACCGAGGTCGTCGTGCTCGGGCGGCGCGGACCCGCCGAGGCCGCGTTCACCAACCCTGAGCTGCGCGAGCTGGGCGAGCTCGAGCGCGCCGACGTGGTCGTGGATCCGGCGCAGCTGGATGGGGTTCCCGAGCCGGCGGACCCGACCCGCCGGCGCAACGTCGAGCTGCTGCGCGAGTACTCGCGCCGGGTTCCGGCCGGCAAGTCGCACCGGCTCGAGCTGCGGTTTCGGCGTTCGCCGGTCGCGATCCTCGGCGTCGGTGAGGATGGTCCGGTCACCGGTGTTCGGGTGGCGGTCAACGAGCTCCTCGAGGGAGCGGGCGGTCGAGTCCAGGCCGAGCCCACCGGGGCACAGGAGGTGATCGAGTGCGGGCTGGTGCTGCGCTCGATCGGCTATCGCGGCGTCCCGCTCGCCGGAATCCCGTTCGACGCGCGCCGCGGGCTGATCCGCCACGAGTCAGGGCGCGTGAGCTCTGATGAAGGCGTCTGCCGCGGCGAGTTCGTGGTCGGCTGGATCAAGCGAGGCCCGTCGGGCGTGATCGGGACCAACAAGAAGGACGCCGCCGACACCGTGGCGCAGATCATGGAGGATGCCGCGGCTGGGGCGCTCAACCAGCCGGCGCCGGCCGTGACTGACGCCGATGCGATCGCCGCTTGGGTCACCGAACGGGCGCCTGACCATGTCACTTGGGCGGGCTGGGAGGCGATCGATGCCCGTGAGGCGCAGCTCGGTGAACCGGCCGGGCGCCCGCGGGTCAAGCTGGTCGGCCTGGCTGACCTCGTCGAGGCCAGCCGCGCTCGCGGAGACCGCAGCTAGCCGCCGCGAGGACCGGAGCCAGCGGCCGAGGGTAAGGAGCTAGCAGCCGCGGGGGCGGTGGCCGGTCCCGCGCCTCTCCGGGTCTTACGCCGGATCCTGGGCCGGCGAAGTTCAGCGCGGCGAGGCCGAGGGGCACGCCGCTGACTCGATCGATCACCGCGCGCCATCCGAATCCGTGCTCGTGCCAGTGGGCCACCGTGCGCTCGTGCAGGTCCCCGGCGCGGCTCCGCGACCACGGCGTTCCGTCTCCGATGTAGCGGGTGACCTCGGGCAGCGCCGCGAGTTGGGAAAGCAGCTCGGCGTGCTCCTCGCTCCAGGGGTCGAGGCGCAGACGGGGCGTCAACAGCGGCCCGGGTGGCATGCGCAGACCATAACCAGCCCCGGACGGTTTGCCGCGCAACCAGCGGGTTGCGCTAGAGTGCGCCTTGATGACGCCTAACCTGCTCGTCCCTCGGGGGCTCGGGATTTGTCGGGCGCACGGTCGTCGAGGCGGGGCTCGATCGCGAGTGGAGCGTCACGACCTACAACCGTGGCCACCGGCCGCTGGCCGATCCGCGGATCGAGCAACTGATCGGCGATCGGGCGGACGCCGCTGCCTTGCGGCTCCTCGGGCGGCGCGACTGGGATCTGGTGGTCGACACGTGGTCGGGCGCGCCGCGCGTCGCTCGCGCCGGCGCCGCGATCCTGAGCGAGCGCACCGCCCGCTATGTCTACATCTCCAGCGGCTCGGTCTATGTGCCACCGCCACAGATCGGCGCCGACGAGAGCACGCCGACGGTCGATGCTTCCGCCGCCGCGACCTCGGGGGACTACCCCGAGCTCAAGCGCGGATCCGAGCTCGCGATCGTCGAGGCGTTCGGCGACCGCGCGCTGCTGGCTCGCGCCGGGACGATCCTTGGCCCCTACGAGAACGTGGGTCGCCTGCCGTGGTGGTGTAACCGGATCGCCGCCGGCGGCCAGGTCCTAGCCCCCGGGCCGCCCGAGCTCGCGCTGCAGTACGTCGACGCGCGTGACCTCGCCCGGTTCGTGCTGGATGCGGCGCCGGCCGGATACAGCGGTCCGTTCAACGTGGTCAGCCGTTCCGGGCACGCCACGATGGCGACCCTGCTCGAGGCCTGCGTCGCGGCCACCGGCTCTGACGCATGCTTGCGGTGGGTGGCGCCCGAGGTGATCCTCGAGGCCGGGATCGAGCCGTGGAGGGAGCTTCCGATCTGGATCCCGCCCGACCACGAGTACGCGGGCATGCACGGCGCCGACGTCGAGCGAGCGCACGCCGCCGGCTTGCGCTGCCGTCCGCTACGCGAGACTGTCACCGACACCTGGGCCTGGCTGTCGACCCTCTCGGGCCCGGCGCCGCTCACGCCCGAGCTTGACGCGCCCGGGCTGGATCGCGAGCGCGAACAGGCCCTGCTGGCCCGCGTCACCGCAGCCGGCCGACGGGGGGCGCCCTCGTCAGCTCGGCGTCGGCGCTCGCGCTCGTGAATTCGCCGTCGGCGCGCGCTCCCGCGAACTCGTAATCGGAAGGCTCAAAGCGCTGCGTGCGCTCGAGGTACTCGCGCATGTAGCCCGGCCAGTTGGCCACGATCCGGCCGTCCTCGTCTCGGTACCAGGAGTCACACCCGGTCCAGGCGGTGCCCGCGAAGCGCGCCTGGGTCTCTCGGTCGCTCTGGGCCTCGACCTCGGATCGCACGTCGAGCCGCGCGAAGTTGCCGTCTCGCAGGCGCTGCAGCGCCTGACGGATGTAGGCGGCCTGGGCCTCGAGATAGACGATGATCGAGCCGCCCGAGGTGTTCGTGTTGGGTCCGTACATCAGGAACATCGACGGGAACCCGGGCACGGTGATGCCGAGATGAGCGTGCGCCCCGTGCCGCCAGACCTCGCTCAGCTCGCGCCCGTCGGTGCCCGTGACGCGCATCGGGGCCATGAACTCGCTGGCCCGAAAGCCGGTGCTCCAGATGATGCAGTCGAGCTCGTGCTCGCGCCCGGCGTCAGTCCGGATGCCGCCCTCGGTCACGGCCACAATCCCATCGGTCACCAACTCGACGTTGGGCCGCGCCAGGGCAGGCAGGTAGTGACTACTGAACAGCACTCGTTTGCAGCCGAACGCGTAGTCGGGAATCACCGTGGCCAGCAACTCCGGGTCGGGAACCTGGCGGCGCATGAACGCGCGCGAGCGCGCCTCCATCACCCGGCCCACCGTCCGGGGATGACGGATCGTCATCGTCAGCGCCTCGCAGTAGTTGAACATCCATTGGCGGCGCAGCCACTGAACCGCCGGCACGCGCTCGATCAACGCCCGCAGCGGCCGGGGATAGAGGCGGTTCTCGCGGGGCAGCAGCCAGTTGGGCGTGCGCTGAAAGACGGTCAGGCGCGCGGCCTGCTCGGCGACCCGGGGCACGAACTGGACCGCGCTCGCTCCGGTGCCCACGACCGCCACGCGCTTGTCGCGCAGCTCGTATTCGTGATCCCAGCGGGCCGAGTGAAAGCTAGGACCCTTGAACCGCTCCAGGCCCGGCAGGCGCGGGATCGCGGGTCGGTTCAGTTGTCCGGTGGCGAGCACGATCACCTCCGCCTCATAGTGCTCACCGGTCTCGGTCTCGACCCGCCAGTGCGAGCTGGCCTCATCGAAGCGGCACGAGCTGACTCGGCTGTTGGGGGTCAGCAGCCGGTCGACGCCGTGGTCGCGGGCGACTGCCCTCAGGTAGCCGAGGATCTCGTCGTGGGGAGAGCACAGCCGAGACCAGTCGCGCCGCTGGGCGAATGAGAACGAGTACAGATGGCTGGGTACATCGCAGGCGGCGCCGGGATAGTGGTTATAGAACCACGTGCCACCGAGCTCGGGCGCGGCATCCAGGATCCGGACGTCGGTGAAGCCGTGCCGGCTGAGCTCGACCGCGGCCGCCACGCCGCCGAAGCCCGCGCCGACGATCAGCACCCTGGGTTCACGTGGCAGCTGGGCGCCGGACGCCTTCTCAGGGCCTGGGTTGCGCAATGGGACGATCATGTCTCCAGGCCGCCGGGTCGGCGGCGAGCAGAATCCTACGGCCTAACCAATGATCGGCAACCGCCGGGCCAGCGGGCGGTGCGGCGCGTTGGGACGCTCACCTCCCTCGCGGCTCAGGCTCAGGTATGAGTTGCCCTGGTTGCGCGGGCCTCCGCCACGCCGGCCTCTGCTGTCCTCGGCTTGGGCGTGAGCAGGCCGGCCAGCCTGGTCGAGAGCGCTCCGCAGAAGCAGCCGATCAGCAAGGTGACGAATACGTTGAGCGCGACAAAGGCGTATGGGGTAGAGAGCACTCCGCCAAATGCCCCGGTGCCCGCGGTCGCCGGAGCTTTCAGCGCCGCGAGGCTCTTGCCGACCCCGCCTCCGCTCGCCGCCCAGCCATCGAGACCGGTCGCGATCCACCAGAACACGCAGGCCGCGAACGTGGTGAAGATCACCGGCACGCTGATCCACGGAAAACCTCTGCTGAGCCGATCAGGACGAACGCGATCACCGCGACGCCGAGTGCGATCGTCCAGAAGTCCGGCAGCCCCGTGGTCGAGGCCACGAAGGCGAACAGGACCGATGCCGCCACCGAGCCGATCAGGCTGTTCGTCGCGACCGTGCGCAGCGCCGTGTTGTCGGCGCTCAGCGCGAAGAACATTCCCCACGTCACGAACCCCGCGTGGATCACGAGGTGAAAGTTGCTCGGCAATGAGAGGCCATTGCCCAAATCACCGCTGGTCACCCAGTGAAAGCTGAAGTTAGCCGTGAACTCGACGTACACAAACGCGATCACCGCTACGGCAAGCGCCAGCGGAACCGTGGCTTTCATCTTCTCACTCACGACTGCACTCTCCCTCGCCTGAATTCCGAGAAGGCGCTCCCTCAACCGGTTGGGCCTTCTCCTATGGCTGAATATCCCGCTTGCGTGGCCGCGCCAGGTGACTCAGCTTGAGCCATGGCCCAACCCGGAGTGAGTCAAATTTCAACTGGCGGCTCAGGCCGGAGGGCTCAGCAGGCGATAGGTGCGCAGCCGCCGGTGCAGCGTCGCCCGTCCGATGCCAAGATCCCTGGCGGCCCGGCTCACGTTGCCGCCGTTTCGCTCGAGCGCCGCACTGATCGCCTCGCGCTCGATCTCGCGCAGGTCGCCGTGATGCGAGCTCGGCCCCGGTGGCGAGCACGAGTGCAGTTGGAGTGACTCGACTCCGATCACCGTGCCTCCACGCAGCGCCGCCGCGTCCAGAGCGTTATGCAGCTCGCGGACGTTTCCCGGCCACGGCTGGGCCGCCAGCGCCTCGTGCGCCTCGGGGCGTACGACCGGCCGTCGACCGAGCCGCTGCGCCCGTGCGTCGCACCAGTGGTCGACCAGCAGCCGGAGGTCGTGCCCGCGATCGCGGAGCGCCGGCACCATCAGCGTCACGCGGGCCAGGCGCGAGAGCAGCTCGGGGCAAGGCGGATCGGCCTGCGAGTTGAGCAGGCTCATCACCCAAATATCGCCGGGGTGCCTGGAGCTCGTCGAGCACGTCGCAGAGGCGCAGCTTGCCCACTTCGCTCAAGCCGTGGATCCGGCGCAGCACGACCGTCGAGCCCGGGCGTGCGGCGGCGGCCCACTCCGACTCCCAGTCGTCGCGCGCGCAATGCACGATCGCCAACTGACCGCTGCCGCCGATCCGGTGCAGGAGCTCGGTCAAGAGCAGCTTTCCGGTGCCCGGCTCGCCGTAGATCACCGCGGGCATGCGCTGCTCGGCCACCTTGGCCGCCTCGCGGAGCAGACGCTGCATGGCGGGGCTGCGGCCCACCATTCCCGACCAATCCTCGGCCCTCGCCCGGCCGTGCTCAGCCCGCGCTCGGCTCGGACGCTGTAGCGAGACCAGCGCTCCCAGGAGGTCTGAGCCGGCGTGGACCAGGTGGACCTCGGCCCGTGATGGTCCGCCGGACAGCTCGAGCTGCTCGGCCGCGTCGGTCTCGGCGTACAGCGCTTGGCGAGCGAAGCTCAGCAGCAGCTGCACATCCTCACCTGAGGCGGTCTGGAGCATTCGCGCGTTCTGGATGATCGTGTGGCCCGAGCGGTCTACCGTCAAGAACGGAGCCTGGTGGCCGGCGCGACCGCGCAGGTAGTGCTCGAGCAGCTCGCGTTCGCGCCCGAAAACCTGCTCCTCGAACTGCCGCTGGATCTCGGCCCCCGCTCGAGCCACCAGCGAGCACGCGAATGACCCCGCGACGTCGTTGCCCGTGGCCAGGCCGAGGACGCCGAGCACCTCCTGGGTGATCGGGTGGCGCACGGGGATGGCCGTGCAGCTGAAGCCATGAAACGCTCGCTCCAGACTCCTCCCGGTACCAGGTTGACCTCATAGGCCCGGCGCAGCACCTCGGGGGACCCGGTCCGAGAGAGCACAACGCCGAAGTCGTCGCACACGATCACCGCCGAGGTGGTGTCAGCCAGTTCTGCGCCGAGGTCGGCGGCGAGCTGCCGGGCCAGGCCGAGGAACTGGCGGGGTGCCTGCCCAGCGTGGTCAAAGCCGCGCAGAGCTCCCTCGTCGAGCGGGACCGCCGGCATCTGGCTGGTCAGCTCGAGTGCGTTGCAGCGCTGCCACGAGGCGGCGATCTCAGGTCGCACGCCGTCCAGGATCGCCCCCCGCGCTTGGAAGGCCTCCCACTGCGACTGCAGCGCCGCTCCCGCGGTGCCCGGACTCGAGAAACGGTGCCTCTGCTCCATCATTGACCTCGGCTCCTGTAGCGGAGCCCAGATCAAAAGCGTACTTCGGCCACCGAAGACGGGGTGGCTCAGAATGAGACGCTGACTCCGTGCCGCGCCGCTGCAGGCGACAATGCGGTTCGCGACCCAGCCCGCCCCGGCCCCCGAGGAGACCCGATGGACCTGACCTTCAGCGAGCGTGAGCTCGCCTTTCGTGACGAGCTTCGCGCCTGGTTTGACACCAACGATCCCGGGCCGGAGCCCGAGCGCGATGAGGATGCTCACTACGCGTGGCGCCGGGACTTCCAGCGCGAGCTGGCTCAGGACGGCTGGGCGGCCGTCCATTGGCCGGTGGAGTACGGCGGCCGCGGAGCGACGCTGACCGAGTCGGCGATCTTCTTCGAGGAGCTCGGGCGCTCCGGTTCCCCGTTGCCGGCCAACGTGCTCGGACTGCTGCTGGCCGGCCCGACGATCATGACCTGGGGCACGCCCGACCAAAAGGATCGTTACCTGACGCCGATCCTGACCGCGGAGGAGATCTGGTGCCAGGGCTTCTCCGAGCCCGACGCGGGTTCGGACCTGGCCAGTCTCAAGACCAGGGCGGTCAAGGACGGCGAGGATTGGGTGATCTCCGGCCAGAAGGTCTGGACCAGCGGCGCTCAGTACTCGAAGTGGTGCATGCTGGTGGCGCGGACCGACTCCGAGGTCCCCAAGCACAAGGGGCTGACCTACTTCATCATGGACATGGAGCAGGGCGAGGTTCAGGTCCGTCCGCTGCGCCAGATCACCGGCGAGCCGGAGTTCAACGAGCTGTTCATCGACGGGGCGCGGATTCCCGCGGAGAACGTGCTCGGCGGGGTAGGCAACGGCTGGAAGGTCGCCCTGACCACCCTGATGAACGAGCGGGCCGGCCTGGCGTTCTTTCTCCAGGTCCGGATGCGCCAGCTGCTGGATCGGCTGATCGACGAGGCCGCCGGCCGGGGTCTGCTCGACGATCCGGTCGTCGCCGATCGGCTCGGCGAGCTGCATCTGAAGGCCGAGGTGCTCCGGCTGACCGCCTACCGCGGGCTGACCGCGATCGAGAAGTACGGACAACCGGGACCGGAAGGATCGCTGACCAAATGGATGTGGTCAGATACCAATCAGCAGCTGACCCAGTTCGCGGCCGATCTGCTCGGGCCGAGCGCCCTGCTGGCCGGTGGTCGCTGGTCCTATGAGCTGCTCCGCGCGCGGGGCAACTCGATCGAGGGGGGCACCACCGAGGTGCTCAAGAACATCGTCGCCGAGCGCGTGCTCGGTCTGCCCAAGGCACGCTGAGGAGGCATCTATGGACTTCGATCTGACCGAGGACCAGCGGGAGATCCGCGACGTCGCGCACGACCTGCTGAGCGCGCGCTGTCCATTTGCCAAGGTGCGTGAGGCGGCCGACGCCGAACGCTACGACGAGCGCCTGTGGGGGGAGATCGTGGAGCTCGGCTGGCCCGGGATAGCCGTCTCTGAGCAGTACGGCGGCCAGGGGTTGGGTGCGGTCGAGCTCGCGGTGCTGCTCGAGGAGCTCGGCTATGCGTGCGCCGCGACGCCGTTTCTGTCCAGCTCGGTGGCGGCGGCCGTGATCCAGGCGTGCGGGAACGACGAGCAGCGGGATCGGTGGCTGCCGGGGCTGGCCTCGGGCGAATTGACAGCCGGCATCGGAACCGCCGAGCTGGCAGCCGATGGGGACGGGGCGGCGGTGGCGATCTTGCTTGACGGCGACCAGGCGCGCCTGTTGCCCGCACCCCAGACCACTCCCCTGACGACGATCGACCCGACCCGCCGGTTCGCCACGGTCACGGTGGGCGACGGCGAGCCGCTGCAAGCCGGAGCGGCGGCGCGCACGCACGCGGCGCTGTCGGCCGAGGTGGTCGGGGTCTGCCAGCGCGCGCTGGACATGACGCTCGAGTACGTCAAGGAGCGCAAGCAGTTCGGGGTCGCGGTCGGGTCCTTCCAGGCCGTCGCCCACCGCTGCGCCCAGATGCTCCTGCACACCGAGAGCGCGCGCTCGACCGCATACTTCGCCGCCTGGGCGGCCGATGCCGAGCCGTCGCGCCTGACCGAGGCGGCGGCGCTGGCGGCGGCGGCCGCGGCCACCGGTGGCCGCGAGGTGACCGGCTCGGCGATCCAGGCCCACGGGGGCATCGGCTTCACCTGGGAGGCCGACGTCCACTGGCTCTACAAACGGGCGCAGCTGGACTGCGCGCTGCTCGGAGGCGCCGGCCGTCACCACGCCACGCTCGCCCTGGCGGCCGCCGCTCGCGCCGCGGTCAGCGCCGCCTGACCTTGCTGAAGGGCTGACGGCCGGATTGCAGCCGACAGGGAAGCGCGCGGTGGCGGCGAACAGCCCTGTTGTTCGCGAGCGCAAGGAGCAACGCATGAGCCACTACTTCAAGAGAACCGGCGACGGCTTCCAAGAGGGAGGGGAGAGAACCGAGAGCGTCCTCCAAGAGGACCGGGAGAGAACCGGCGTCGTTCGCCGGGAGGACCGGGTGCAGCCGGGCGGCGAGGCGCAGCGGCGACCTTCGGTCAGCTCGAGGCTGGCCGATCTGGGCGATCGAATCGCCCGCGGCTTCTCGAGCCTCGATCGCGGGAACGCCGCGCCGCCCGCCCTCGAGCCAGGCGACGAGTCGACGATTGACTTTCCCGTCTTCGCCGAGGAAGAGCCTGAGAGTCCGCCGCGATTCCCGGTTGGAGCGTTTGGCTACAACCGCGCCGCCGTCGACGAGCACATCGCCGACCTCGACCGCGAGCTCGAGCGGCTGCGCCAGCTCACGCCGTCGGGGGCGATGTCGATCACCGAGGAGATCGAGCGGATCGGCGAGCAGACCGCTTCGATCCTCGTGGTCGCCCACGACCAGGCCCACGAGACCGCTCGCACCGCCCAGGAGCAGGCCGAGCGCTGTGTCGCCGACGCCGCCGCCCGGGCGGCGGCGATCACCACCCAGGCCAAGCAGCAGCTGCGCGAGCTCGACTTCGAGACCGACGCGGTGTGGCGCGAACGCCGCAGGCTGATCGAGGATCTGAGGCAGACCGGCAGCGCGCTGATCTCGCTGGCCTCAGAGGCGACATCCCGCTTCCCGGAGGAGACCAAGCCGGGCGTCGAGCCGGCCGAGACGCTGGCTGACTGACCGCCGCGCCGGCGGCCGAGCCGACCCAGGTCGTTCCGTAGGTGCTGCCTCGGACCGCCAGGCGCTTGAATGTCGGCATGAAATACCGCGAGCACCCGTCGACGGCCGCTCTACGGCCCTGGCTCGACTGCATCTGGGAGCGGGGCGGCAACCCGGACGGGCCGGTGCGGGTGCTGCCCGATGGCTGCATCGACCTCGTCTGGACGCGCGGGAGAGGGACGTTGATCGTCGGCGCCAACACCACGGCATTTCAGGTCGGGATCGCGTCGGGCATCCAAGTTGTCGGAGCGCGCCTGCGCCCCGGCGCCGCGCCGGCTCTGGTGGGGGTCGAGCCCGAGCAGCTGCGTGACGTGCGCGTGCCGGTGCAGGAGCTGCTCGGCGATCGCGGGATGCGACTGGCGGCGGCGCTCGACGATGATCCCGATCCGGCCAGCCGGCTCGACCACTGGCTGCACGCCCGCGCTGCACAAGCCGAGCGTCCGGACCGAACCGTCGCCGCGGCGGTGGCGCGACTGAGCCGATCGGCCGATCGCATCGGCGGCCTGGCCGGCGAGCTCGGGTGCAGCGAACGGGAGTTGCGTCGTCGCGTCAGGACGATCGGCTATGGACCAAAGCGGCTCGGCCGCGTGCTCCGGCTGCAGCGCGCGCTCTCAGCAGGTAGCGGTGTCTGATCCAGAGCTCAAACTCGGTTGGGTGATCGTCTACGTTGACGAGCCTGCCGCCGCCAGTTCCTTCTATCAGGAGGCCTTCGGGCTGCGGCCGGAGTTCACCGGTCCCGACGGCTCATACGCGCAGCTCGATACCGGCCCGACGAAGCTGGCCTTCGCGTCGCACGAGCTCGGCGATCAGAACTTCCCCGGCGGAGTCCGGCGGGTCGGTGAAGCCGATCCACCGGTCAATATCGAGATCGCGCTGGTCGCCGACGATGTCGACGCGGCTTACGCCAAGGCGCTGCAGGCCGGGTGCTCCGAGTTGGCTGAGCCGGTGGACAAGCCACACGGGCAGCTGGTCGCCTACCTACGGGATCCGTTCGGCACGCTGGTGGAGCTGGGCACGCCGACCAGCACCTCGTCGGCGCCAGCTGGCGCTTGACGGAACGGCGCCAGGTGGCGCTTGACGGAACGGCGCCAGGTGGCGCTTGACGGAAACGGGCCTATCGCCGGTCGCGCGCCAGCTCGGCCATCTGCTGAAAGGCGAGCAGCGTGTTGGGCGGCTCGGGCACCGGGGACAGCTCGCGGTAGATGGTCGCGATGTTGACCGCCAGCCGCTCGGCTTCGCCCCACTGCGCCCAGCGGTCGAGGCCAATCGAGCGGGCGGCCTGCACCGGGGTCATCTCCTGCTCGTGGCAGCTCCGGGCCTGCTCGTAGAGGTACTCGAAGTAGGCCTTGCACTCGCGCACCGCGTCCAACCCGGCCAGCGGCCCGTGGCCCGGCACGATCACCTCGACGTCCATCGAGAGAATCCGGTTACAGGCGCTGATCCAGTTGCCGACCGGTCCGGCCCAGGCGATCGGATGGGCGCCGTGAAACAGGATGTCGCCCGTGAACAGCACCCGCTCGGCGGCCAGATAGGCCAGCGTGTCGCCGCGGGTGTGAGCCGGCCCGACCTCGATCAGCGTCACCTCCTTGGCTCCCACCGAGATCGTCAGCTCGGAGTCGAAGGTCTCGGTCGGCAGCACGAGCTCGATCCCCTCGAAGTCAAACGCCCCGAAGCAGCGCAGGAAGAACTCACCCCCCTCACCCAGGTTCGGCGCCTGCGTCACCAGGCTGGCAAAGGCGGCCGGGGGCAGCTCGGTCATCTCGGTCGCCGTGCGTCCTGACGCCACGATCCGCGCATCCTTGACCAGCTGGTTGCCATAGCAGTGATCGCCGTTGGCGTGGGTATTGACCAGCGTGTCGATCCGTCCCGCCGCCGGCGCCGCGCGGCGCATCTCCGAGAGCATCCGCTCGGTCAGCTGGAGATCGAACAAGGTGTCGATCAGCAGCGAGTCCTTCCCGTCGCAGACCAGTCCGGCGTTGCTCTGACCCCAGCCTCCGTCGGGCTGCAGGTACGCGTACAGGGAGTTGCCGAGCTCGTGCAGGCCCCGCGCGTAGGACGCCGTCATATCAAGCTCCCCATCCTGGCACCAGCGAGATCATGACAGCGAGCTAGTACGCTCGCCCGCCATGCCAAGGGGATCTCACCGCCTCTGGGCTCTGGCCGGACTCGGCCTGCTCGGCTCGCTGCTGATTGCCTACGCCGCCCCGGGTGCGGTTGATGACGCTGCCGTGAGCTGGTGGTACACGCCGAGCTTTCCCTCCGGACGCGGGGTCAGCGTCGCGCTGGTCTACGCCGGCATGGTGCTGCTCAGCCTCGCCTGGCTCGGCCTCGGGCGGATCGTGGCCACCCGCGGCGCGCGCGCCCAGGGGCCGGGCCCCGCCAACCGCGGCACGCGCGCCCAGGGGCCGGGCCCCGCCACCCGCGGCGTGCGGACCGCGCCCGCCCAGGCGTCGGTGGGAGCCCCGACCCGTCGTGACCTGTTGATCATCGGAGCGCTGTGGCTGCTCCCGCTGGCCGCGGGACCGGCGCTGTTCAGCCGTGACGTCTACAGCTACCTGGCCCAGGGCACGCTGCTGAACTTGGGGCACAACCCCTACCAGGCCACCCCCGCGCTCCTGGGCCAGTTCGGGCAGGCTCACGTCTTGCACGCCGTGTCGCCATTCTGGCGCCACACCCCGGCCCCCTACGGTCCGCTCTTCCTGCAGTTGATCAACCTGATCGTGGCGATCGCGGGCTCGCATCTGATCGTCGGCGTGCTCCTGGTTCGCGGGCTTGATCTGATCGGAGTCGCGCTGCTGGTGGCGTTCCTCCCCCGGCTGGCCCGGGCTCTGGGAACCGACGAGGCGCGCGCGACCTGGCTGATCCTCAGCCCGCTGGTGATGCTCGAGCTGATCGCCGCCGGTCACAACGACGTGCTGATGATCGGACTCCTGGTCGCCGGGGTTGCTGTGGCGCTGGAGGGCCGGCCGCTCGGTGGCATCGCCCTGTGCGCGCTCGCCGCCACGGTCAAGGTTCCGGCGCTGGCCGGCGCGGTGTTCATCGCCGTCGCCTGGACGCGGGCCGAAACCGGCGCTCGGGCGCGGGCGAGATTTCTGGCCGGCGCCGCACTTGTCGCCGTGCTCGTGCTGGCGGCGGTCAGCCTCGCCACGGGGCTCGGCGTCAGCTGGCTCACCAGCACCGTGTTCTCAACTCCGGCCAAGGTCCATCTGGCGATCACGCCCGCCACCGCGATCGGTGCCACGCTGGCGGACGCCGCCCACGCCCTCGGCCTGGGGGTCTCCCCCCACGGGCTCGAGGCGGCCTTCGGCGTCCTCACGGCGCTGATCACGGCCGCGGTCGGACTGGTGCTTCTCTATCGGGTGCGGGTCGCCACCCTGGTCGTCTCTCTCGGCGCGTTCCTGATCGCCGCCGCGGCCGGCGGACCGGCAGCCTGGCCGTGGTACTTCGCCTGGGGGCTGGTGCTGCTCGCCGCGTGCGCAGGTCCGCAGCGCTGCACCGCCGTGGCCCTCGCGACGGTGCCGGCGGCGTTCCTGGTCAAGCCGAACGGCATCCTGGCGCTCCCGATCGCGGCCGCTCCGCTGGTCATCCTCGCCTACGCGGCGATCGCGGCTGTGCTCGTGCTCTCCCGGCGCCGCCGCCGGCACCCCGACTGCGGCGTCGGAGGCGGCGACGACGGCGGGGGCGCCCGCGCCGGCGAGCCCGGGCTGGGCGTCGACGCCCGCTCGGCGCTGATCAGAACCTGACCGGGTGACCGCCCGCGCTCAGGCCGCCCGGACTTGGGATCGCGCCGCGATCGCCGTGCCGGCGCTCGTAGCGGCGGTCCTGTGCCTGATCTCTATCACCGGCCGAAGCCTCGGCTTCGATGAGGCCGCCACGGTCACGATCGCCTCTCAGCACGGCTCGGCGCTGTGGTCGGCGATCGCCCACGACGGGGGCAACATGTCCGGCTATTACCTGCTCCTGCACGTCCTGATCGCCGTGTTCGGCAACGGGCTGCTGGCGATCAGGCTGCCGTCGGCGGTGGCGTCGGTGGCGACCGTGGCCCTGGTCGGCGTGATCGGGCTGCGGGCCTTCGGGCGCAGCGCGGCGTTCGCCGCCGGACTGCTGACCGCGGTCAGCCTGCCGCTGGTCTTCTGGGCCCAGAACGCCCGGGGCTATGCGCCGATGGTGGCGTTCGTCTCCGCGGCGTTCCTCGCCTTCCTCTCGTTGTGCCAAGCCAAGACGCCCCGTAGCCGGGACTGGATCGCCTATGTCGTGTTCATGGCCCTGGCCATCTATTCGAGCTTCGTCGCGGTGCTGGTGGTGCCCGCCCAGCTGATCGTCCTGGCCTGGCGGCGACGGATCCTGACCCGCTTCCTGCTCGCGCTCGGCGCCCTGGTGATCTGCTGCCTGCCGCTGATCGCGCTCGCCGTGACCCGCGGCTCGGGCCAGCTGTTCTGGGTGCCCCGTCCGAACCAGATGGTGGAGACCCAGGTCCTGCAGTCGCTCACCTCGGCCGGGCTGCAGCCGAGCTTTCGGGCCACCTTGGTCACCACGCCCCTGCTGGTCGCCACGCTCGTTGCGCTGGCGGTCGTCGCCGCCGTGATCGTGTGGCGCGCCCGGCGTGACGGGATCGAGTCCGGCTGGCCTGGGGTGATGGTGCTGGCTTGGCTCGCGGTGCCCGTGCTGCTGACTTGGGCCACGTCCTACGCGATCCAGCCGACCTTCGTCCCGCGCAACCTGCTGATGGCGGTCCCGCCCGTCGCGCTCGCGCTCGGGTTCGGGCTCGCCGGCCGGCACCGGCAGGGGCGACGGCAGCAAAAACGGCCCGTGTCGCTCGCCGCGCTCGCCGCGCTGGCCGCGCTGGCCGGGCTGATCGCGCTGCGCGGCGCCGCGCTTCAGAGCAGCTACGGCGTCTCGCCCGAGCCCTGGCAGCAGAGCACGGCCTATGTGCTGGACCGGGCGCGCCCGGCTGACTGCGTCGCCTTCTACCCGTCGGACGGATGGATGGCGTTTCAGTACTACGTGGGCACCGCAGCCGCCGGCACGGGCCGGGCGCCGCGGGCGATCCTGCCGGTCGGGCGCTGGGGGGTGGCCCGTCCGTTCGTCGAGCGATACGCCGTTCTCTCACCGGCGCAGATCGCCCGCCGGGCCGCGGGCTGCCGGCGGATGTGGTTTGTCACCAGCCACGAGGGCCAGGTCGACGGCCCGGCTCAGTCTCGCCAGAACCGGACCCGCTTCTTGGCGCTGCGCACCGCGCTCGAGCGGGCGTTCGGCCCAGGGACGGTCAAGCAGTTCGGCTACGCGGCGGCGATCCACGTGCAGCTGTTGCCCGGCCGCTGACCCAGAGCCGGCTCAGGGGCGGAGGGTCGTCCCGTGAAATGTCAGCACGCTGAGCACGATCAGCAGCAGGACGTTGGCCCACAGCAGGACGGTGAACCGCCTGCCCCTGATGTAGTGCGCCGTGACCATCAGGGCGGGAAAGGCGGTGATCAGCAGGCGCGGGTTGGGCGGCACGTACTCCGAGGTCAGCGCGAGGAAGCTGATCCCGAGGGTCCAGACGATCGCCTCGATCGGGATCGATCGGCGGGCCACGAACACCATCACCAGCATCCCGACCAGCAGGATCGCGCCGATCAGGCCGACGACCAGGTTGAGGTTGATCGTCGGCTGGTTGAAGTGCGCGAGTGAGATCTGACCGAACAGCTTCGTGGTCAGGTGCACGATCGCGACCGGGTCGGTCTTCTCACTCCAGCCGTGGTGCTGGGCGTCGTAGTTGGCCAGCGGGGTACCGGTCCACAACCATAGGAACGCGGCGAACGCCGAAATGCCGGTGATCGACAGGACCGGGGCCAGCAGGGGCCGCCGGGCCCGCCCGAGGCTCCAGCTGCAGCGCCGCCACTCGTTCCCCGCGCTGACCGCGCAGACCGCCACCATCACCAATCCGGTGGGTTGGACCGCTGTCCCGACTCCGGCCAGGATTCCGGCCAGCAGCCACCGGCGCTGCGCCAAGGCGTAGATGCACCCGGCGGCCAGCGGCAGCAGGAGACCCTCGGAGTAGACCATCGAGAAGACCACCGAGCCCGGGAACACGCAGAACAGGATCGTCGCCCGGCGCGCGCTCGCCTTGTTCCACCAGCCGGCCGCGAGCCGGTAGACGAGCATCGTGGCGGTCAGCCCGCCCACGATCGAGACCATCAGCCCCGCGACGGTCGCCGACCAGATCGCGTTGTGCCCGGTCAGCGCCACGACGCCGGGCTCCAGGATCCAGATGACGAGCGGGTAAAGCGGGAAGAAGCCGAGCGTCGTCTGCAGGTGCGAGGCGTGGCTCGGATAGCCGTGGTTGGCCAGCTGGCGGTACCACAGGCCGTCCCAGTTGGCCAGCTCGTGGAGGAAGTTGTGGTGGCCCAGCGCCACGACGGCGGTGAGCACCAGCAGCCCGCGGGTGGCGAAGTACACCAGCGCGACCCACAGCAGCTCCTGCCGCGTCGCCGCCGAGACGCGAGATCGGCGCCCGCGACTCGGCCGGGTGCGGGTGCGGGTGCGTGGGCGGGCGCGTGATCGCGCCGCCGCCGGCGCCCCCCCAGCCGTGCGGGCAGGGAGCAGCGCATCGAGATCCTCGACCTCGATCGGCTCCGGAACGGGGTCGAGGCGCTCGGGGACGGTTTCCACGGCCGCGGAGTCTAAATTGCCGGGCCTCCGGAAACCGTAAGAGCCCGATAAGAGACGGTGATCGGCCGCTTTCGGGGACCCGTGAATCCGATCTGTCACCGCTGTTGCGGGGCGTGCGATCGCACCCGGCGAGCGCCATACTAGGCCGGTGACGTCAGCGCTCCTGTCAGAGGCGCTCGCGCCGCTCCGAGCCCATCCGGAACGCGCCGCGATCCTGTTCGACATCGACGGCACGCTGTCGCCGATCGTCGACCACGCCTCCGACGCCCACGTGCCCGAGACGACCCGACAGCTGCTGATCGCAGTCGCCAACACCTATGGCCTGGTCGGGTGCGTGAGCGGGCGGCGCGCGTCCGAGGCGCGGGCGATGGTGTCGATCGGCACGATCTCGTATCTGGGCTCGCACGGGGTCGAGCTGCTGCGGGCCGGGTGGACTGAGGCCGTGCTCGACCCCGGGGTCGAGGACTGGGTGCGCCGGATCCACGAATTCGGACGCGAGGCCGACACGGCCGACGCCCGCAAGCACAGGGTACGGCTGGAGGACAAGCGCGCGATCGTCGCCTTTCACTGGCGCGGAGCGGCAGACGAGGAGGCGGCTCGGGCGGCGATCGACGCGATCGCGCAACGCGCCCAAGCCGCCGGGCTGCGGACCCATTGGGGTCGAAAGGTCCTCGAGGTTCGCCCCCCGATCAAGATCGACAAGGGCTCGGGGATCGCCAGGCTCCTGGAGATCGCCGGCGAGGGGATCGACGCGGCGCTCTACGTCGGCGACGACCTCACCGATCTCGACGCCTTCCGTGCCCTCACCGCGCTGGTGAGCGATGGTCGGCTGACTCGCGCGTTGCGGGTCGGCGTCAGCTCGGAGGAGGGCCCGCCGGAGATCACGCAAGAGGCCGACATCGTCGTCGACGGACCCGAGGGCGTCCGGGGGCTGCTCACGCTCCTCGCGGCGCAGTAGCGCCCGTGCGCTTCTCGGATTTCCTGCGCACCACGGTGCTGATGAGCGCGGCGGCGGCGAGCGTGCTGGCGGCGGTCACGCTGGCCGGAGCCGCCGGCGCCAATGACGTCCTGGTCGTCCCGGTGGCCGCCGGCTGGTGGGTGGGCGCTGGGCTGATCGGGCTCTGGCTCGGGCGCCGCGGCGACACCTCGCCGCCGATCGCCACGCTGCTGGCCGACGCTCGGATGCAGGCCTCGCTGCCGGAGGTCGACCCGGCGCGGACGGTGCTCAACCGCCTGTGGCCGCTGTTGATCTCCACGCTCGGCGCCGGCGCGTTCGGCTTCGTGGTTCCCCAGGTCCCGGCGATCGCGGCCGGCTTCGCGGTCATCTGGTCGCTGGCCTGGCGGCGCCAGTTCTCGGCGGTGACGGCGATCGAGGAACGTGACGGGGCCCGGTTCTACATCCAGCGCACCTCGCCGCTGAAGCCGATCAAGCTCGTCCGCACCCCTGGCTTTCGCACCAACCTGACCGAGCTCAACGGCGCCTCGGCCTCTCGCTCCGCCAGCCCGCGGGCCTAGGGCGCCGGCGGCGGTCGCCGCGACGCTGACCGAACGCGTGCCGCCCCGATTGCTGCCAGGATGGGGCTCGTGACGCTGCCGGCGTTCATCCCCAGCCCATCATCCAACGGGTTCAACATCGGCCCGTTCTTCTTCCACGCCTACGGGATCGCCTACGTGTTCGCGGTCGCCGCCGCGATCCTGATCTCGCGCTGGGGCTGGCGACGCCAGGGCGGCGACCCGGACCTGATCTACGAGGTGGCGATCTGGGCCTTCCCGGCCGGGCTGGTGGGGGGGCGGATCTACTTCGACATCACGACCCCGAGCCAGGTGCCCGACCACTGGTGGGGGGTGTTCGCGATCTGGGAGGGCGGGCTCGGGATCTGGGGCGGGATCGCCGGCGGCGCGGCGGTGGGGCTGTGGATCGTCCACCGCCGCCTGTCCCGAGCCGACGTGCGCCGGTTCATGGACGTGGTGGCGCCCTCGCTGCTGGCCGCCCAGGCGATCGGACGGATCGGCAACTACTTCAACCAGGAGCTGTTCGGCAAGCCCACGACGCTCCCGTGGGGGCTGGAGATCAGCCCCATCCACCGGCCTCCGGGCTACCTGTCCTACGCCACCTTTCAGCCCACCTTTTTGTATGAGCTGATCTGGAACCTGGCCCTGGCGGGCGTGCTGATCTGGCTGGTCCAGGGCCGCCGCGTGCGGGCGCCGGGGGCGTTCGCGCTCTACGTCGCGGGCTACTCGGCCTTCCGGATCTTCGAGGAGACGCTCCGGATCGACTATTCCAATCATGTCCTGGGGCTGCGGCTGAACTTCTTCGTCGCGCTGGTCCTGTGCCTGATCGGGCTGGCCTGGTTCGTGGCTATTCAGCGTGGGTGGGGCGGGCTCGGTGGCCGCGAGCCGGCGTCGGCCGGGACGCCGGCCGCCTCGTCCGCGCGGCCGGCGTCCCGCCGGGCCGACCGGGCCGACCGGGCCGGAAAGCGCTAGACCAGGGCCGACCGGGCCGGGAAGCGCTAGCCCCGAGCCCGGGGTCGCAGCGCCGCCACCTCGCTCCAGGGGCGGCAATTGGCGACCGCGTCGGGCCCCAGCCACGCCCGCCGGGCGGTGGCGATCCCGTACCGGACAACGTCGAACCCGGTCGTCCGATGTGAGTCGCAGTCGATCACGATCGGGACTCCGGCCGCGGCCGCCGCGCGGGCGTAGACCTCGTTCATGTCCCGCCGATCGGGGCTGGCGTTGATCTCGAGCAGGGTCCCGGCCTGAACCGCGGCCTCCAACACGGCGGGAAAATCAAACGTATACGGGCGCCGGCGCTCGATCTTGCGCCCTGACAGGTGTCCGATCACGTCGACCAGCGGGTTGGAGATCGCGCTGACGATCCGCGCGGTCATCGTCGATGACTCCATGGCGAAGGAGGAGTGCACCGAGGCCACGACCCAGTCGAGCTGCGCCAGCAACTCGTCGGCGTAGTCCAGCGATCCGTCCGGGAGGATGTTGACCTCAGAGCCGGCTAGGAGCTGGATGCCTCCGACATCGTCTGATTCCGACAGGTCATGGATCAGGGCGATCTGCTCCAGCAGCCGCTGTGGTGAGACCTCGTCTCCGAAGCCGAAGCTCGCCGAGTGATCGGTGATCGCCAGGTACTCATAGCCCACCGCGCGGGCGGCGAGGCCCATCTCCTGGATCGACGCGGTGCCGTCCGAGGCGGTCGTGTGACAGTGCAGATCGCCGCGCAGGTCAGACACCGTGATCAGCGCGGGCAGCGTCCCAGACACCGCTGCCTCCAGCTCGCCCCGGTTCTCGCGCAGCTCGGGCTCGATGTACTCGAGGCCCAGCAGCGCGTAGACCTCCTCCTCGCGGGCGCACCGGTGCGTCTCCCCGGCCGCATCGTTCAGAACGCCGTACTCCGACACGTGCAGGCCCTTGCGCACCGCCGCCTCGCGCAGCGCGACGTTGTGCTGCTTGGAGCCGGTGAAGTGCTGCATCAGGTTGCCGAACTGGTCCGGAGCGACGATCCGCAGGTCGACCCTGAGCCCCGTGTGCGTGCGCAGGCGCACGCCGGACTCACCCGTCGCCTGTGCGGACTCGGTCAGCTCCAGGGCGACCGCGGCCTGGGCCAGGGCCAGCGGATCGCGGGCGGTCGCGATCACGTCGAGGTCCTTGACGCTGTCGGTCATCCGGCGCGCCGACCCGGCCAGCTCCACCCGCTCGGCGGCCGGGTGCGCCCGCAACGCGTCGACCAGCTGCTCGCCGATCGACAGCGCGCGGTGCAGCACGATTCGCCCCGTGCCGTCGCTCTCCGCGCTCTCGGTCCCGGCCGCCTCGGCCGCCAGCGCGGCGGCCAAAAGGCCCTCCTCGGCCTTGGGACCGAACCCCTTCAGGGTGCGGATCTGCTGGGCCTCGGCCGCCGCCCGCAACGCGGCCAGCGAGTCGATCGAGCGCTCCTCGTAGAGCCGCCGCGCGCGCTTGGGACCCAGGCCGGGCAGGCGCGTCATCTCGAGCAGGCCGAGGGGGAACTTCGCTCGCAGCCGAGCCGCCGCGGGAATCACACCGTCGTCGGCGAGCGCGATCACCTTCTCCTGGATCGTCGAGCCGATCCCCGGGAGCTCGGTGGCTCGGCCCAGGCGGGCCAGCCTAGTGACCGAGACGGGGGCGTCGCGCACCGCCTTGGCCGCGTTGCGGTACGCGACGATCCGATGGATGATCGCGCCGTCGAGCTCGTACAGGTCGCCGAGCTCGTCCAGCGCGACGGCGATCTCGCTGTTGGTCGGTTCGGCCATCCCCAGATAGGCTATTGAACCGATCGCGCTATACTTTATGAAGTAACTGACGAAGGAGAACGACATGCCAGGCGCGGTCACAGACGTAACCGACAACAACTTCCAGGCCGAGGTCATCGAGTCAGACGTTCCGGTGCTGGTCGATTTCTGGGCGCCGTGGTGTGGGCCCTGCCGACGGGTCTCGCCGGTGGTCGAGGAGATCGCCACCGAGCGCGGGGATGCGATCAAGGTGGTCAAGCTCAACATCGACGAGAACCAGCAGACGGCGATCAAGTTCAACGTGATGTCGATCCCGACGCTGATGGTGTTCAACCACGGCGAGGTCAAGAAGACCGTGATCGGGGCCCACCCCAAGCGCAAGCTCGAGGAAGAGCTGGAGCCCGCCTTCGCGTAGTCACGGCGGGGTGAGGGAAGTTACGAGCGAATATCGCGGTTGACTTCCATCACCCCCAACTTCAGCTCGCGGCCGTCGATCGTCACCGGCGCCCCGCCGTCCAGGTCCCGGTAGGCGACGCGCGTCGCGAGCGTCTCGCCGGCGACGTACGCCTCGTGCGCGCGAGCAGCGGCCAGCAACCGCTCGTCCCCGTCCAGGGTCAGCACGATCCGGTCTGAGATCTCCAGGCCGGCGTCCCGCCGAGCCGCCTGCACGGCGTGGACGATCTCGCGGGCCAGGCCCTCGAGGCGCAGCTCGTCGTCGACCTCGAGCTCGAGCGCCACCGCGTGAGACCCCTCGCGCTCGACCTGGTAGCCCTCCAGCGGCTTCATGCTGATCAGGAGATCGGCGGCTCCGAGCTCGTGGTCGGTCCCCGCGATCGAGATTGATACCGGCACACCGTCGCGGTGCGCCGACGCCGCATGGGCCGCGTCCAGGCCGCTCACCGCTGCGGCCACCAGCGGCATCCGCTTACCGAACCGAGGGCCGAGGTTCCGGTAGTTGGGCTTGACCTCGATCTGCCCGAGCTCGTCGGCATCGGAGACGAACCGCAGCTCGCGCACGTTGAGCTCCTCACGCACGATCTCGGCCAACCGCTGGATCGCTTCGCGTTCTCGGGCGGTGGCGACGACCACGGCTGCCCGCAGCGGCTGGCGGACCTTGAGCTTGGACTGGCCGCGCGCCGCGTGGCCGAGACGGACCGTCTCGCGGGCCACGGCCATCGCCTCCTCGAGCTCTAAAGCCCGCTCGCCGGCGACCGGGTAATCGGTCAGGTGAACGCTGGGCTCGGCGCCGTCCAGGTTGTCGTAGAGCTCATCCGCGATGAACGGGGTGAACGGCGCGATCAGCTTCGCGACGGTCACCAGGCATTCGCGCAGGGTGGCGAAGGCGGCCGGATCGCCGTCCCAAAAGCGCCGACGGGAGCGACGCACGTACCAATTCGATATTTCGCCCACGAACGCCTGGACGGCGCGGCCGGCCGAGGTGGCGTCAAAATCGTCCAACCGGTCGCGCACGATCTCCACCGTGGCCTGGAGCCGGGACAGCGCCCAGCGGTCGATGTCGGTGGTCTCGCCGCCCTTGGCGCACCGCTCGACCTCGTTGGCGTTGGCGTACAGGACGTAGAAGCCGTAGGTGTTCCACAGCGGCAGCAGGAACTGCCTGACCGCCTCGGCGATCGTCTCCAGCGAGAACCGGTACCCGTCCCACGGGAGCTTTGCGGTGAAGAAGTACCAGCGCAGGGCGTCGGCCCCGTAACGATCGATCACCTCCCACGGCTCGACCGTGTTGCCCAGTGACTTGGACATCTTGCGGCCCTGCTCGTCGAGGATCAGGCCGAGACAGACCACGTTGCGAAACGACGCGCAGTCGAAGAGCAGCGTCGAGATGGCCAGCAGCGAGTAGAACCAGCCCCGGGTCTGGTCGAGCGCCTCGCAGACGAAGTCGGCCGGAAAGCGCGCGTCGAAGTGCTGGGCGTTCTCGTGCGGAGCGTGAAACTGGGCGAACGGCATCGACCCGGAGTCAAACCAGACGTCGATCACCTCGGGCACCCGGCGCATGTCGCCGCCGCAGTTCTCACACGGAAACGTGACGTCGTCGACGAACGGCCGGTGAGGATCCTCGAGCGCCACGCCTGACAGCTCGGCCAGCTCGGCGAACGAGCCGATCACCTTTATGCACCCCTGCTCACAGCGCCACACGGGGAGCGGCGTCCCCCAGTAGCGCTCCCGCGACAAGGCCCAGTCGACGTTGCCCTCCAACCAGTTGCCAAAACGGCCGTGCTTGACGTGCTCGGGGTGCCAGTTGACAGTCTCGTTGGACGCCAGCAGCCGGTCCTTGACCTGGCTGGTGGCGATGTACCACGACGGCTTGGCGTAGTAGAGAAGCGGGGTCCCGCAGCGCCAGCAGTGCGGGTAGGAGTGCTCGTAGGGCTCGGCCCGCAGCACCCGGTCGCGGCTGCGCAGGTCCTCGATCAGGTCGAGGTCGGCAGCCTTGACCCGGCGTCCGGCGTAGGGCCCGATCCGCTCGTCGTAGGTGCCGTTGAGCGCGACCGGGTTGACGACCGTCAGGCCATAGCGCTCGCCGAGCCGGAAGTCGTCCTCCCCGAACGCGATCGCCGTGTGCACCAGCCCGGTCCCGTCCTCCGCGGTGACGAACTCCGCCGGGAGCACCGTGTGGCCCTTGGGCCCGTAGGCGTCGGCGGGGATGTAATCGAACGGGGGCTGGTACGCCGCGCCGACGAGCTCGTGACCGGCAAACCGCTCCAGCACCTCCGCGCCTTCCCCCAGCACCCGCTCCACCAGCGCCTCGGCGAGGATCTGGATCCGACCGTCCCTGGTCCGGGCGCGGACATAGGTCAGCTCTGGGCCCACGGCGACCGCGGCGTTGGAGACCAGGGTCCAGGGGGTGGTGGTCCACACCAGCAGCTCGTCACCGGTCTGCGCGGGGCCGGCGGCTCGGGTGACCGGCAGCCGGACGTACACCGACGGGTCGACCACGTCCCGATAGACGCCCGGCTGTCCGAGCTCGTGACTGGACAGAGTGGTCTCGTCACGCGGGCAGTAGGGGACGACCTTCAGCTTCTCGTACAGCAGCCCCTTGTCGTGGATCGTCTTCAGCGCCCACCAGACCGACTCGATGTAACCGGCGTCCAGGGTGCGGTATGCGTCATCGAGATCGATCCAGAAGCCGATCCGCTCGGTGAGCCGGTTCCAGTCCTCGACGTGGCTGAGCACCTTCTGGCGACAGCGGGCGTTGAACTCAGCGATCCCGTAGCGATCGATGTCCTCCTTGGAGGTCATGCCCAGCTCGGCCTCGACGGCAAGCTCGACCGGCAGTCCGTGGCAGTCCCAACCGCCCTTGCGCTCGACGTAGTAGCCGCACATCGTGCGGTAGCGGGGAAAGATGTCCTTGAACACGCGGCTCAGGACGTGGTGGGTGGCTGGAGCCCCGTTAGCGGTCGGCGGTCCCTCGTAGAAGCCCCATTCGGGCGCCCCGGTCCGCCGTTTGAGCGATTCCGCGAAGACTCCGCGCTCGCGCCATCGGTGCAGCACGCGCTCCTCGAGCTCGGGAAACGAGGCGCGCGTATCTACGGGGCGGTGCGGTTGCGCCATGGGCGGGAGATTCTAGGAACCCGGCTGCGCTTACGGCCGTCCGTGGCCGGGTGCCGCCGTGTCCGTCTCCTGCCGGCGCCGCAGGTACCTAAGCGCCGGGGCGGTTCATGCCCGCGACGGCGGCAACGGCAACGACGGCAGGCGCGCCCAGCTCGCCGTGCGCCGGGATCAGCCTGCCGAGCAGCGCGTCGCGTGCGGTGACCGGGGACGTGCCGAGTCGCAACACGGTGCTGGCGCCGGTATCCGGGACCGCGCCGCGGTAATCGAACACGGCCACCTCGCGAACAACCGAGCGGACCGAGTAGACAAGCCGGCCGATGGAGTCCAGTGACACGCGTCGTCCGGTCAGCACGATCGCCCTGGGCTCGAGCGCCCGCAGCGCACGCCCGAGCCGGGTGAGCTCGACCGCGGGCGTCAGCGACAGAGTCCGCAGGCCGGCCCGCCGCAGCATCACCTCGAGCGCTTGGGCGTGAAGGGCGTCCAGATCGCATGGGGCGGAGGCATCGAAGATCATCACGCCCTCGGGGCGGCTGGCCGGCGGGGCGAGCCGGCGTTGCGCCGACAGCCAGCCGGTGGCGTGGCGCCAGCCGAACTCGTACTCGGGCGTATTGCCGTCCGGCTCGTGCTGGGACGTGACGGCCTCCAGCAGCACCTCCTCGATCGTCCGCTCCACCGAGCGCAATCCGAGGCTCTCCTCGAGCAGCCGGTTGGCGATGTCCTCGTCGAAGGCGGCAAAGGCTGACTCCAGCCGTGACGAGGTGGACGGGCCGTCGCCCCGCTCGCGGGCGAGTGAGATCGCCGAGGACACGTTGTGGGTCTCGGCCAGGGTGAGGCGCAGGGACTCGATCTCTGACAGCGAGTACTGGCGGTGGCCACCCGCTGAGCGAAGGGGCTGGGGAAAGCTGTAGCGCCGTTCCCAGCTGCGCAAGGTGTTCGGGCTGATCCCGAGCATCACGGCGGCCGCATTGGTCCGGATTCCATTCATGGCGCATTTATCGCGGGATATGTGCAGATCCGCAAGGCGCGCAAGTACGCCTGCAGTTTGGAGGCGCTCGTGCTGAGAAAGGAGTGTTGGAGCAGGCGTCGAAGGGGCCGCCCGCTGCTCACATGCTGGCGCTGCGCGATGCGTGGCGTGGCTGGGCCCGCTCCGGCAACGACACGCGCTGCTCGAACTCGACCATGTCCACGATCCGCCGCTGTGCCTCGCGGGGGCCGGCGGGCAGGATCCGGGTTCCGGGCGTCCGCATCCGGACCGGCCGGTCGCCGCGACGAAACACGGCCACCGGTATCGCACCGGCGGCAAGCCTGATCGCGTAGGCCCACCGCGCCACCGTGTCGTCGTCGAGATGGGCCCCCGCGACCACCACCAGGTCGGGACGGTGGATCGCCACCGCATCCCCGATTCCCGCCGCGCCCCGAGCCGAGAGGCTCAGCACGCTGATTCCGGCACGGGCACAGAACAGCTCGAGCGCCCGGATGTAGGGCGTGTCGAGATCGAGCTCGTCGCGGGCCGCGTCGCCGACCACGATCGAGATCGGGCGTACCGGTGCCGGAGCGAGCCGCAGCGCCCGCCGCAGCCAATCGGTGGCCCAGTGCGCCGCAAACGCCCAGGCGGCTGACTCCGAGCCGTACCGGAGGGTGATCTCCTCCAGCGTCGGGAGTAGAACGTCTTCGATCGCGCGCTCGACCGAGCGCAGCGCGAGCGCCGCTTCGATCGCCTGGTCGGCTCGCTCGCGCTCGTAGGAGATCAGGGCTCCGATCAGCGAGTTGGCATCCGCCGCCAGGCCCTCGCGCGCGCGAGAAATGGCCGACGAGATCGACAGTCCCTCCTGCAGCGCATCCCGCAGTGCGGCCACTTCGCCGTGGGTGAACAGACGGTGCTTGCCCGGCGAGCGCTGTGGCTTGGGGAAGCCAAACCTGCGCTCCCATGCCCGGAGGGTGTTGGGGCTCACGTTCAGCAGTGCTGCCGCTTCGCTGGTCTTCAGATAGCGCATCCGTCCAAACCCGTACGGAAGGCATTGCCAACCGGATCACCGTGCAAGTAATATTGCACAAGATTGCAGGCCAAAGCTACTGAAATACAGTGCAAGCCTGGTGCACAACGGTCCTCACCGCGGGCGCGGCTCGCCCTTCCAACGTCGATCAAGTATCAAAAGGAGGTGGGACAATGCAGTGGCGTAATTCGTAGCGTTCCTGCCGCGATTGGCAAACCTGGAAGGTGGGCGTACTCTCGTGGCCATGGCGCAGTCTGCGCTCGAAGAGGAGGTTCGGCTGAGTAGGTTGCACCCGCGCGCGACCACGGTTCTCGTGGTCGGGATTCCGGCGTGCGTGGTGGTCGCCGTCATCGGGGCGGGAGCAGATCGTGCCGGCCATGATCCCTTGAGCATCGTGCTGGCGCTGGCGGCCGCAGTGTCAGGCGCGATGGTGGTAGAGCTGGGCGGCGGCGCGAGCATCTCGGCATCGTTCGTCGTTACGTTGCTGGCCGCGGCGTTTCTCGGACCGGCTTCCGCATGCGCAGCTGCCGCCATTGCCGAGGCCGCCGCGGCCTGGCGGCCGCCGAGAACCAAACGGTATGCCTTCGCGAGTAACCTGCTCACGTGCATGGTCCCCGCTCTGGCGAGCGGGGAGCTGATTCGCGTCCTGGCTCCCAACGGAGCGTCGAAGACGGCCGGCTTTTACTTCGTCGTCGTGCTGGCCGGGGCGCTCATCCTCGGCCTCGGGTTCGTCATTGCGGCGGCCTACAACCAGGTCATAAACGGCCGCGTGACGCTGACCTTCGAGACGTTCAAGGAACTGGCGCCGAGCCAGGCCTTGAACGTCGTCCTCGCGGTGGCTGGCGCCGCGATCTACCTCAAGCTCGGGCTGGCGGGGATCTCGTTCGGGCTGGTCGCGATCTTTGCCTTCTCCTACATGGCGCAGCTGGTCCAGCGGGCGCGCAATCGGTCCGCGCAGTACGTCTCGCTCTCCTGGGGCGTGCTCGCCGGGCTGATGCGCGCGCTGGACATTCGAGACCAGCGCGCGGCCCGCCACGCCGCCGCCGTCGCCCAGTTCGCCAGGGACATCGCGCGGGCGGTCGGGATGAGCGAGGACGAGTCCGAGCTGGCCCACACGGCCGGTCTGTTGCACGACATCGGACGGTTTGCCCTGTCAGACCGGGTCGCCGAGCGCGACCGCACGCTGACCGAGGAGGATTGGATGGCGATTCACCGCCATCCCGAGCTCGGCGCCGAGATGCTGCGGGATCTCGGCATGTACGGCCCGGTGGCCGAGATCATCCTGGCCCATCACGAGCGGATCGACGGCCGCGGATACCCGTTCGGCCTGAGCGAGGAGGAGATCCCCGAGATCGCCAAGATCATCTCGGTGGCGGAGGTCTATGACACCCTCACCGCGAGCGACACCTACCGAACCCGGATGAGCTCGTTCGAGGCGCTGACCGAGCTTCGACGCGTGGCCGGAAGCCAGGTCGACGCGCACTACGTCGAAGTGCTGGCCACGCTGCTGACCGGGGAGGGGGTCGAGTACCGGCACGCCGACATGGCCGACTTCGACTCAGAGCTCGACATGGAGCGGCGGATCAAGGAAGCCGGCGCCGGCGGCTGAGCGCGGATCCGGTCCTCAGCCCGCTTGCCGCTGCGCTACCGGATCGGCCGCCTGCTGGTCAAGCGATCCGACGAATCGATCGATCTGCTCTTGGCTGAACCGCCGCTGCCCACCCGGCGTGCGGTAGGAGTGCAGGTATCCCATGTCCGACCAGCGACGGATCGTGCCGAGCGAGACGCCGAGCGCCTGCGCGGCTTGCGATGTTGACAGCCCGAGTGGGCTCCCTTTGATTTGCCTCATGGCGTCATTTCAGTCTGCTTTGGTCAGAGTTCGGCAGGGTCGTACAGCTATTGCACAACCTTGGCCGGTCAAGAGCACAGCGAGGCGCTGGTATCCGGTCAAGAACTAGATCATTGGTCCACGCCCGGACGGCTAAGCCGCGACCGCCAAAGCCGCCGCCCGCACCCGACGCATCGGTCCGCGGAACCGGCCCCTCGCCGCCGGAGTGCGACGATCCACTGGATGCGACTGCGGCTATATCACCACCACGACAGCGCGCGCGTCGCCTACCGCGAGACCGGAACCGGGCAGGCGCTCGTCTTGCTGCACTCGCTCGGTCTCTCGCACCGGGAATGGGAGCCGATCGTCGCGCCCCTGTCCGAACGGTTCCGCGTCGTGCTGCCCGATCTGCCCCTCCACGGCGACTCCGAGGACCGGCCGCGCCATCCGTACAGCCCTGACTGGCTGGCGGAGGTGATCTCCGGGTTCTGCCGAGAGGTGGGCGGCCCGCGGTCGATCGTCGCCGGCCATGACGCCGGCGCCGAGCTGGCGCTGCTCGCGGTCTCGAGCGGTCGGCTCGAGCCCTCTCGTCTGGTGCTGATGTCCAACCGGCTGCACCGCCGCGATGAGTTCGTCGCGCGGCGCGCTGCCTGGCGTGCGGCCTGTCGGGTGGCCGCACTGCCCGGGCTGGACCGCGTCCTCAGCCATGGCGCCAAGGTCCTGTTTCGTCCGTCGGTCGGCGAGCGCCTGTCGGTCCAGGGCAATCCGGCCGCGCGGGATCTGCTCCGTCATGCTTTTGCCGACGTCGGGGGCAACGGCAACCGCGCGCGCTCGTGGGCGAAGTTCGCGCGCCGCTGGCCCGCCGACGCGCAGCTTGGACTGCTTGACGCCTACCCGAGGATGGGCATGCCCGTGCTGCTGCTATGGGCCGACGATGACCTCGCGCATCCTCTCACCGCCGCCCGAGAAGCCCTCGATCTGCTCCCGGACGCCCAGCTGCGCACGGTGGCGGGAACCGGCTTCTTGATCGCCTACGACGATCCGGTCGCGGTCGCGCGTGAGCTGATCGCCTTCTGCGGCTGAGCCGACCAAGCGAGTAGCTTTCAAACGAGAGCCAGCGACGTGAAAGGACAGTCTATGGGCGTGCAGGAGAGCGAGCAGCTGTGGGGCGGTGAAACCAGCAAGGCCGTTGACAACTTCCCGATCTCCGGCGAGACCGTCCCGGTGGCGGTGGTCCGATGGCTGGGGACGATCAAGGGCGCCGCAGCGCGCGTCAACGGCGAGCTGAATCTGCTCGACGGCGACCACGCCAACCGGATCGCCGCGGCCGCCGACCGCGTGTCATCCGGCGAGTTCGACGACCAGTTCCCGATTGACGTGTTCCAGACCGGTTCGGGGACCTCCACCAACATGAACGCCAATGAGGTGATCGCCCATCTGGCGAATCAAGACGGGCCCATTCACCCAGTGCACGCCAACGACCACGTCAACATGGGCCAGTCCTCCAACGACGTGTTCCCCTCGGCGGTTCATCTCGCCGCCCTTGACGAGGCAACCAACGATCTGCTCCCGGCGCTCGAGCAGCTCGAGGCCGCCTTCCAGCGCAAGGCCGACGAGTTCGTCGACGTCGTCAAGTCGGGTCGCACCCACCTGATGGACGCGGTCCCGGTGACGCTGGGGCAGGAGTTCTCGGGCTACGCCGCCCAGATTCGCCTCGCCGCCCGCCGCGTCCGCGGCGCGCTGCCGCAGGTGGCCCAGATACCGCTCGGCGGCACCGCGACAGGCACGGGCCTGAACACCCACAAGGAGTTCGCTACCCGGGTCCGAGCCCGGTTGACCGAGTCCACCGGTCTCGAGATCCGGGCTCCGGAGGATCCCTTCGAGGCCCAGGGCAGCCGGGACGCGCTGGTCGAGCTCTCGAGCGCGCTCAAGGTGATCGCGGTGTCGCTGACCAAGATCGCCAATGACCTGGCGATGATGGGCTCGGGCCCCCGGGCGGGGATCGGCGAGCTGCTGCTCCCCGAGCTGCAGAAGGGCTCCTCGATCATGCCCGGCAAGGTGAATCCGGTGATCCCCGAGGTCGTGCTGCAGGTCTGCGCGCAGGTGATCGGGAACGACACGGCGATCACGATCGGCGGCCTACAGGGCAACTTCGAGCTCAACGTGCGGGTGCCGTTGATCGCCCGCAACCTGCTCGAGTCGATCCGGCTGCTCGCTTCGACCGCCCGGGTCTTCGGCGCCAAGTGCGTCGACGGGATCCAGGCCAACCAGGACGGCTGTCATCGCTCGGCCGAGTCGACGCTCGCGGCGGCCACGGCGCTGAATCCGTACATCGGCTACGACAAGGCGGCCGAGATCGTCAAGGAAGCCGCCAGCTCGGGCCGGATGCTGCGCGAAGTCGCCTCCGAGAAGGGCGTCGACGAGGACACCTACAACCGGGCGATGGACCTGCGCCAGATGGCGCGGGGCAACGCCTAGGTCGCGACCGTCTCGGCGCCGAGCTCGCGGGAGATCGCCACGTCGACCGAGTAGTCGATCGGCACGACGATCAGCGATGGCACGTCGAGCGCGAGCGCGCCGACCAGCCGCTGGGAGAACTCATCGGCGCTCGAGCAGCGCCAAGCGGGCATCCCGAACGCCTCGGCGAGCGTGACGAAGTCCGGGTTGCCGAAGCCCACGTCGAAGTGACGGCCGAACTTCTTGTCCTGCTTCCAGGCGATCGATCCGAACTGGCCGTTCTCCCACACCACGTTGACCACAGGGGTCCTCAGGCGCACAGCGGTCTCGAGCTCCTGGCAGTTCATCAAGAAGCCACCGTCTCCGCTGACCGTCACGACCTTGCGGTTGCGGTCGACGAGCTTAGCGGCGATCGCCGTGGGCAGGGCGAACCCCATGCCGGCCAGGCCGTTGGCGATCAGCACCGTGCCCGGCTCGTGGGCGGGAAACATGCGCCCGATCCACAGCTTGTGCAGCCCGACATCTGAGACCAGCAGGTCATCGGGGCCCAACGCGTCACGGAGGTCGGCCAGCAGGCGCGGCGGGCGCATCGGGAAATGATCGTCAGAGCGCGCCTCATTGAGCGCGCCGAGCACCAGCTCGCGCAAGCGCTCTGACCCCGGCGCCGGCGAGGGCGTGCGGTTGGTGGCGGCGGCCAGCCGCGCGAGCACGTGGGCGATGTCGCCGATCAGCTCGACCTCAGGGATGAAGAACTCGTCGATCTCGGCGGCGACCGTGTCGATCATCACGATCCGCTTGTCAGCCCGCGGGTTCCAGTGCTCCGGCGCGTGCTCGACCAGGTCATACCCAACCGCTATGACCACGTCGGCATCGTCGAAGCCGGCCATCGCGTAATCGCGAGATTGCAGGCCCACGGTCCCCAGCGCGTGGGGGTCCTCATAGTCGAGCAGCCCCTTGGCCATGAACGTCTCGGCCACCGGGATCCCGGTGGTGTGCACGAATGCCCGCAGGGCTCGGCTGGCGTGGGTCCGGATCGCCCCGTTGCCGGCGAGGATGACTGGATTCTCGGCGTCCATGATGATCTCGGTCGCGCGCTGGAGCTCGCGGATCCCGGGCTCGGGCCGGACCGGGGCGTGGCCCGGCAGCGGCGAGGCGTCCAACGGACGGCCCATCACGTCCTCGGGCAGCTCGAGGTGAGTCGAGCCCGGCTTCTCGGACTCGGCGACCTTGAACGCCTTGCGCACGACCTCGGGCACGATCTCCGGGCTCGAGACGCGGGCGTTCCACTTGACGACCGGCCGCAGGACCCCGATCAGGTCGATGTACTGGTGTGACTCCTTGTGCATCCGCTCGAGATCGGACTGCCCGGTCAGCGCCACCAGCGGCGCCCGGTCCAGGAACGCGTCGGCCACGGCGGTGACCAGGTTCAGCGCCCCGGGCCCCAGCGTCCCGAGGCACACCCCGGCCCGGCCGGTCAGCCGGCCGTAGGCGTCGGCCATGTAGGCGCCGCCCTGCTCGTGGCGGACGGCGACGAAATCGATCGACGAGTCGGCCAGCGACTCGTTGAGGTCCAGCGTCTCCTCGCCCGGGATCCCGAACACGTACTTGACGCCCTCGGCCTCGAGGCATTGCACGAACACATCTGAGGCCTTGCGCTCGCTCACCCCGCCACCGTAGCTGACCCCTTGCGTCTAGGCTGGCCGCTGATGGCCGCTCCTCTGCTCGCGATCGACGGCCCGTTCGTCCTCTACCGCTCGTTCTTCGCTCTGCCGGACTCGATCAAGGGGCTCGACGACCATCCGATCAACGCGCTGCTGGGGTCGACGAACCTGATCCTGCGGATTGCCGCCGACCGCGGCCCCCGGGCGGTCGTGATCTGCTTCGGGGCGGAGGCGGCCAAGTACCGCGCGCAGCTGTACCCCGGCTATCACGCCGCCCGACCGCCCGTGCCCGAGGCGCTGGCCTGGCAGTTTGAGCAGGCCCCAGAGCTGTTCGAGGCGTTCGGATGGAGCTGCGCCTCGGATGACGATCTCGAGGCCGATGACCTGCTCGGCTCGCTGGCGCAAGCTGAGGCGGCATCCGGCGACCGGACGCTGATCCTGACCGGCGACCGCGACATGTACCAGTGCGCCACCGAGCACGTCAGCGTGCTCTACCTCAAGCAGGGCTCGAGCGGCTTCGAGGAGATAGATCCCGCCGAGGTCAGCCGGCGCTACGGGATCGGCCCCGAGCTGGTGCCGGACTTCATCGCACTGCGCGGCGATCCGTCCGACGGGCTGCCGGGCGCTCCGGGGATCGGGGCCAAGACCGCCGCGGCCCTGCTTCAGCGCCACGGGTCGCTGGAGAGCGCGATCGCGGCCGCCGGCTCCGAGCGCCCGCGGATCGCCGCCGCGCTCACAGACCACGCAGAGGAGCTGCGGGAGTTTCGCGACATCGCCACCCTGCGCAGCGCCGAGGTCGAGCTTCCGGTCGACCGCGCTACCGATCTCCAAGCGGGGGCACGGGCGGCGCGCCGCCACGGGATGAACCGGCTGGCCGAGCGGCTCGAGTCCGCCGGCTCGCTCACCGATCTGTCGCCCGGGTGACTTGAGTTGCGGTCAGTGGGAGGTCGCGCTCAGCGAGAGCGTCGGCCCCGGGGCGCCCGCCGGCGGTGCCGGCGGTGCCGGCTCGAGCAAGACTCTCAGCGCGGGGAGTCGGCGTCGGACGATCCGTCCGCGTTTGTATTGGAGCACGCGAGCTCGGTGGATCGAGATCGACGGGATTGCCGATCCGCTCGCGAGCAGGCGCAGGCGCAGCATCGTGATCGGCCGGCTCACGAGTTCCAGTGGGACCTTGACGGTCGTGCGTCCCTGACCGCCGTCGTACAGCGGGTAGGTGGTGCCCAGGTCATTGGAGTAGACGGTCTTGTCGCCCGCCAGACGGATGTCGACGCCGACGGCGGCCGCATGCACGGCTGTCGTGTTGAGATCGACGATCAGGTACTGCGCCGGCGTGCCGGGTGCGGCCGAGGCCGGGTTCTCGGAGAAGTCATCCCGCTCGCGCCGTAGCTCGGCACCCATCAGGCCATAGGTCCAGGGATTGCGGTCCATGGCTCCCTCGCGCGTCTCGCTGGGAGCCGGGGGCGCCGAGAGCGCCGGCTGAAAGCGAATCTGGGTGGCGCCGTGGTCGGAGAAGTCGTTGTTGCCGGTCGCGACGCGCAGGACGGGGTGGTGGAAGTACCAGGCGCCGTGAAACGGCGTGTCGGTCTCGTCGAGCGCTGTTCGGTTCTCGGGGAAGCGCGGGCCACAGAGGGTGCACGTCAGATAGCTGCTGTCGCTCACGCGACCGGCGTGGTCGACGGTGAACGCGATCGCCGACTCGACAGCGGTCATCCGTCCCCAGGTTCCCCATTCCAGCCAGGGTACGAAGCCGGTGCCCGCGTCCTCGTGAGTCCAGGTCACTACGTAGGACAGCCGCCGGGAGCCGTGCCGCAGTGGTTGCTCGTTGGCGTAGGTGATCAGTGGGGTGTCTCCGGTCGTGCTTATCCGCCGGTCGTAGAGAACCGGCGCATACTGAAGCGCCAGGCCACCCGGCGCGCTGGCGCTGACCACGCGCAGAGCTGCCCTGTGGATGACCGTGATCGGAGCGTGGTCGGCCACCTGCGAGAGATCTCCGCGTACGCGGACCTCCACCTCATGGCGTCCACTGCTCAGCGGGCCGGTAAAGCCCTCGTAGGTGAACGGGTGACCGCCTGCGAACAGCACGATCGCCTGCCAGTGCCCGCGGTCGACGCGTGCCTGCACGACCACCGAAGTGTCACGCGGATCACTCCACGAAGTTCGTGGCGCGCCCATCGTCAGCGCCAGCAGCCCCTCGCCCAGGATCGGCCGGCGCGGACGGGCGCCGGCCGGGATTCGCACCACCTGGCCGATGCGCCCAGCGCCCAGCGTGGCGGCCGGGAGCGCTTGGAGTCGCAGCCGGGCGGGACGTCCGGGGCCGGCGATCCCGAGCGGCCGGCGCTCGAGCAGGTGCAGCTGCCGCGCGCGAGACCGCAACTTGGATGGCCGCCGCACCGAGCCTCGGAACGCGAGCGTCGTCACCGCGACCTGGAGCGGTGCGCCGTGAAGCACACCCAGGTTCAGCGCGCCGAGCAGGCAGCTGCCCATGCGGCAGTCGATCGGTCCTGAGGCGGTCTGGATCCGGGCGAGCACGCGCGAGCGAACCGAGAAGGCGCCGCTCGCGCCGGTCGCGGAAACGGCCACGAAGCGACGATCGCAGTAATCCAGTGCGCCGGAGATTGACTTGAGCGCCTCCGCGAGCGCCTGCGCGCTGCACTGGGCCACGACTACCGCGGCATGGGGGGAGAACCCCTTCCCCGACACCTCGAGGTGCTGACCGTCGGCGACCGTGCCCGCTGTGGCTGCGGCCAACCGTACCCGGATGCCGGGCACCGCCCGCGCGGCTTCACCGGCGAGTGACCGGCGGCCGAGCCGCGGCGCCGCCGCGGACCAAGCCGAGCCGGTGCCGATCAAGCCGACGACGAGCATCGTTGCCGTTAGGCAGCGGGCGACCCAGGAGCCCAGGGCTCGCCTGCCTGGTCGCATCAGAGCCACCAGGCCAGGCTACTGGCCGTCGATCGTTCTCGCGCTCAGGCGCGGGACCTCGGAGTCCGACTACGGTGTGAACTTCACCGTGATCACGTCACCGTCGGCGACCACGTAGTCGCGCCCCTCGAGGCGCAGCGTGCCGCGCTCGCGCGCCCCGGCATAGCCGCCGGCGCCGGTCAGCGCCTCCCAGCCCACCACCTCGGCCCGGACGAAGCCGCGCTGGATGTCGGAGTGGATCAGACCGGCCGCGTGCCAGACCGACAGCCCGCGTCGCAGGTGCCAGGACTGGGCGGGCTTGTCCTCGCCGGCGGTGAAGAAGGCGACCAGGTCAAGCAGTGAGAAGGCGCCACGGATGACGGTCTGCAAGCTTGACTCAGACAGCCCCAGATCCTCGCGCATCGCCGCCGCGTCCTCGTCGGTGAGCTCGCCCAGCTCGGCCTCGAGCCGCGCCGATACCGCGACCGCCCGGGCACCCTGCGCCGCCGCGTGCTCGGCGATCGCCTTCGGGACGGCGTCTGAGCCCTCATCGACGTTGACCACGAACAGCACCGGCTTGGCCGTGAGCGGCTGCAGCATGGCCATCGCGTCGGCCGCGTCCGGGGGAGCCGGAACCGTCCGGGCCGGGCGGCCGGCCTGCAGCGCGGCGATCAGCTCGCTCAGCCAGGCGACCTCGGCTGCCGCTCGCCGCTCGCCGCTGCGAGCCGTCTTGACGGCGCGCTCGAGCCGCCGCTCGGCCTGCTCGAGGTCGGCGTAGACGAGCTCGGTCTCGATCGTGTCGATGTCGGCCAGCGGATCGACCCGCCCCTCGGGGTGGACGACGTTGGCGTCGGTGTGGGCCCGCACGACGTGGACGATCGCGTCGGTCTCCCGGATGTTGGCCAGGAACTGGTTGCCCAGCCCCTCACCGCGGTGCGCTCCGGCGACCAACCCGGCGATGTCGTGAAAGGCGATCGTGTCGAGCACGAGCTTCGACGCGCGTACGGTCGCGGCGACCGCGTTGAGGCGCTCGTCGGCCACCGGAACGATCGCGACGTTGGGCTCGATCGTGGTGAACGGGTAGTTGGCGGCCTCGGCGGCGACGCCGGTCAGCGCGGTGAACAGCGACGACTTGCCGGCGTTCGGCATCCCGACGATCCCCACCTTCATCGGCACGCCGGCTCAACCCCGGTTCGGGTTCGGCCACACGGTGGCCACCAGCGTGCCGAGCAGGGCTCCGGCCAGCACGTCGCTTGGATAGTGGACCCCCAGGTAGGGGCGGCTGAGCGCGAATGCAGTCGCGGCGCCGTACAGCGCCGGCGCCGGGGCGAGGCCGAGGTAGGCCCGCGCGGCGGCGAACGAGGTGGTGCAGTGCGCGCTGGGGAACGACAGGCTCGAGACCGTCGGCGTCAGCGGGGCCAGACCGGCCAGCTCGGGTCGTCGGCGGCGCACGGCCAGCTTGACCGCGTAGTTGAGCCCGTAGGCGACGACGATCACCTTGATTCCCCGGCGCCAGCGCGCCCGTCGCGAGCGGTCACGATCGAGCAGCGCCCCCGCGCCCCCCAGCGCCAGCCAGCACGAGCCGTGCTCGCCCAACCGGGAGTAGGCCGAAATCGCGCCCTCGGCTCCGCGCGAGTGCCCGCGGGTACGGGCTCTGAACAACAGGCTTCGGTCCAGCTGAGAGAGCGGCACGGTGCAAGACTGTACGTTGCCCGGGCCGGGCGGGGGATAGGATCCAGGGACGCCGGACTCAGAGCGTGCGACGTGCCCGCTCAGAGTGCTCAGGCGTTCGCTGAGGCAGCGCCCAGCCGCGCGGGGGCATCATCGTCGCGTGCGGCGAAGAAGCCACCCGCCACGTCGAGCAGCTGCTCGAATCCGTCGGCGGCAAACAGGACCGGCTGATATTGGGTGATGTCGTACCTGCAGGTGCGCATCCCCTGGCCAGCAGTGACGGCCGGGGGCCAACTGAGTTCGCCGATCAGCTGATGACGGTCGCCAGCGGCTGGCCGGGCCGGGTATCGCGGGCGTCCTCGGCGCGATTGTGTCGCGGACGCCCGCGATCGGGCTGTGGAAAGAAGCATCGGGCCCGGGTAAAGCCGGCTCGCGGGTTCGCGGGGGCGCCGGCTGCCTCCGGGTCCCCGCCCCGAACCCGCTCCGTCGCCATCGGTCGGAGTGACCGGATGCTGGAGCTGATCGGCCTGCACCGCCGCTACGGCGAGGTCGTTGCACTCGACGGCCTGTCGTTCACGGTGGCGTTCGGTCAGGTGTTTGGCCATGGGGAGCTCGCCCTCTCGCAGATGCCCGTGGCCGGCGCAGCGTTCGTGATCGCCGGCGCACGGTCGGCTCGCACGTCCTGCAGGGCACGGCCGGTGGAGTGACGGTGGGGTCCGGCGCGGCATAGGCTTCGCCCCGGAGCGGGGACCACCGCTCCGCCAAACCACGATCACCAGAGCGTCGCGACACCGTAGGCAGCGAGCCTGCGGTCGGCAGTGAGGAGCACGAGGTGCTCGTTCTGGGCTTGGGCGACCAGCAGGCGGTCAAAGGGGTCGTTGTGGTGCAGAGGAAGTGCCCCGGCGATCCAGGCGTGTCGGCCGGTGACCGGCAGCTCGACGAAACCTCTGGCGGCCAACCGGATCGGCAGGTCGTCTGGCGCCTTCAGCTTGCCGAGGTTTCGCTTGATCCCGATCTCCCACAGGGACGCTGCGCTCACGAACACGTCATTGTCGGGGTCGACGATCTCGGTCCGTGCCGCCTCGGAGAGTCGCGGGACGTCTCGCAGGGCCCATAACGCGGCATGGGAGTCCAGCAGCAGCCTCAATCAACCATGCCGAACACGCGCTGTAGATCCTCGGGCAATTCGTCGAAGTCGTCGGCGATCCAGATCTCGTCCTCCAGGCCCCCCAGCTGGCGCGGCTGCTTCTTGGCCGGCCGGGAGTACGCGCTTAGCCGGGCAACGGGCGTGTTTCCGCGCTTGACGATTACCTCGCCGCCGGCCTCGGCCTCGCGCACCAGTCTCGAGAAGTTCGTCTTTGCGTCGTGGATGTTGACCTCGGTGGGAATCGCCTACCGAGCTTATCAATCTGGTCCAGTGGACTAACTTGCGCCGGATGCTTCCGACTGGCGATCCTGGCCGGCGTCCAGCTCCGCAAGCCGACCCGGCTGGCCTCGATGTCGGCGCTCAGCTCCCGAAGCCGACCCGGCCGGCCTCGGTATCGATAAGCACGTAGACGACCTTCTCGAGGTCGAGCGCGATCGTCCCGTCCACAGCGGTCAGGTCGTGCCACCCGGTGCTGCCGAGCGCCTGACGCAGGCGGGTCACCTCGTCGGGGGCGACCCGGGCACTCAGGGGAGGTCCGCCGAAGAAGCCGATGTTGATCTTCTGGGGTCTGTCGTTGGCCATCTCAGTTTCCTTTTGCCGCAGGCTGGACGATCTCGGTGAGCACGCCGCCGGTGTCGGCGGGGTGCAGGAATGCGACCCGCGAGCCGCGGATTCCGGCGCGCGGAGCTTCGTCGATCAGGCGCAGGCCGGCCGCGAGGCACGCGGCCAGCGTCTGCTCTACCGAGTCCACCCGGTAGGCGACGTGGTGCAGGCCGGAGCCGCGGCGGTCCAGGAATCGCCCCACCGCGGTGTCGGGCCCGAGCGGCTGGAGCAGTTCCAGGTGGCCGTCGCCGACGTCCAGCAGCGCCGCGTCGACGCCCTGCTCGGTGACCGTCTCGCGATGGACGAGCGGCATCCCGAGCGCGTCACGGTAGAGCGCGAGCGCCGAATCGATGCTCGGCACGGCGACTCCGACGTGGTCGATCGCGGACAGCATGGGGCGCGGAGGATACGTGGAATCGCCTAAACCCGTTCCAGGCGCGGGTTGGGGCAGTAGCCGCGCCCGACCTTGGCGCACGGACGGCCGTCGAGCAGCACGACGTCGGCGGTGAAGTCGTTCTCGCCGCGAATCAGCGAGGAGCCCACGCCGTAGGCGTCGACCGCCACCCCCTGGGCCTCGAACTCGCGAATCCGCTCGGCGTTGAAGCCGCCGCTGGCCACGATCCGGACCTCGGGAAATCCGGCGCCGTCCAGCGCACCCCGCACCTTCTCGACCAGCCGGGGATTGACGCCGGTGGGTTTGAAACGGGTGGGCGGGCCATTCTCGCCCTGGAGCGATCGGTCGACGAGCTGGTCAGAGGTGTCCAGGCGCACCCCCCACAGCTTCGGCCCGAGCGCCTGGGCAACCTCGAGCGCGGTCCGGACCGAGTCGTTCTCGAAGTCGACCAGGACGGTGATGTTCATCTCGCGGTGGAAGCGCTCGGTGAACTTGACCGCCGCCCTGACGGTGTCACCGCCGTAGGCGGCGATCAGGCCGTGCGGGACAGTGCCCACCCCGCGGCCGCCCCACCAGGATGCCTGGGCGTCGGTGGAGACGCCGATCGCGCCCGCTACGTGGGCGCTCCAGCCGTCACCGGTCTGGACCAGCCAGTGGTCGTGGCGGGCCGGGAAGTAGAGAATCTGCTTGCCCCGGGCCGCCTCCACCACCTCATAGACGTTGCGCATGATCAGCGAGCGGCGGGCCAGGCTGCCCAGGTAGACGGTCTCCAGGTGGGCGAACAGCGAGTAGTCGCCGGAGATCGTCATCACCGTCTCGCGGGCGGCGATCCGGTCGCCCTCGCGCAGCGCGTGAACCTCGAGCCGGTCCCAGCCGGGGACCCACTCGCCGTTCTCCGAGTGTCCCGAGCACGTCTTGAGGACCGCGATCGCCTCGTCGATCCCACCGAGCAGCGAGTCGTGCTTCTGGAACACCTGGACGGTCACGTGCGGGTGCTCGCCCTCTGCCTCCAGCAGCGACTTGGTGAGCACGAAGTACGCGTCGGAGTAGTAGCCGGCGCGGATCCGGTCGACCGGCAGACGGAAGATCGCCGGTTCCAGCCGGGACGTGACCTGGGTTGACATGGGCGGAGTCTATTGCCCGATCCGGGTGAGGATTGGTAGGCTCCGGTGGCGATGCTCGCCATCCCACCACGCTGAGTTCCCTTCTCTCCGCCGGCCCCGCCTGACCGCGCCGGCGGTCCCTGCAGTCAGTGCCTCGAGGAGTTGTGGTGAGTCGTTACCTGCGCGTCCTGCGCCACCGAGATTTCAAGTACCTGTTCCTGGGCCAGTCGGCCAGCGCGGTCGGCGACCAGGTCGTGATCGTCGCGCTGGCCCTGTACATCACGCAGCGCACCGGATCCGCGGCCGACCTCGGGTTGGTCCTGGCCGCCCAATCGCTGCCGCTGGTCGCGCTGCTGCTGTTCGGCGGCGTATGGGCCGATCGCCAGGGTGGGCGGGATCGAAATCAGATCATGATCGCCACCGACCTGATCCGCGGCGGGCTGCACGCGGCGCTGGCGGCGCTGATCCTGACCGGCGGCGCTTCGGTCGCCGAGATGGTGGCGATCGAGGCGGCGTTCGGCGCCGCGCGGGCGTTCTTTCAGCCCGCCTACACGGGCCTGCTGCCGCAGACGATCTCCGAAGAGCTGTTGCAGGACGCGCGAGCGCTGTCCGAGACGACCGCCAACCTGGCGATCCTGGTCGGTCCGGCGCTCGGCACCGCGCTCGTGCTCGGGGTCGGCGCCGGCGAGGCGTTCGTGTTCGACGCCGTGACCTTTCTGGTCAGCGCGCTGCTGCTCGCCCGCATCCGACCGCGCGCACCCGCGCCGGCCGAACCGTCCGCCGTCCGCCGATCCCTGTGGCACGAGCTGCGGGTCGGCTGGCACGAGGTCAGCTCCCGGCCCTGGGTGTGGGTGACGATCGCCGCCTTCGCGATCGCCGTCCTGAGCGCCTACGCCCAGTGGTATGCGCTGGCCCCGGTGATCGCGCGCGATCACTACGGCGGCGTGGGCGTGTTCGGAGTCCTCGAGAGCGTCGCCGGGGGCGGCGCGGTGATCGGGGCGCTGGTCGGCATCGTGTGGCGGCCCCGACGCCCGATGGTCACCGGACTGCTGCTGGTGCTGGTCTGGCCCGCGCAGGACATCGCCTTTGCGCTCGGCGCGCCGCTGGCCGCGGTGGTGGCGCTCGCCGCCGCCGCCGGCTTCGGCTTCTCGCTGTTCGGGGTGTGGTGGGAGACCGCGCTGGCGCGCCACATCCCGCCGCAGGCGCTCTCGCGGGTCAGCTCGTATGACTGGATGGGCTCACTCGCGCTGCTGCCGCTCGGCTTCGCGCTCGCCGGTCCGCTCGCCGCGGCGTTCGGCCCGCGGACGGTGCTCGGTGTCGGGGCCGCGGTCGCGCTGGTGATGCTGGTGCTCGCGCTGGTGCCTCGCTCGACGCGCCGGCTTCCCGGCGAGGCCACCCCGGAGCCGTCGGCTCAGGCCAGCAGCTCGCGGGCGATGTCGGCGTAGAAGCCGGCGGCGAAGCCGAGGTCTCGCACGTCGATCCGCTCGTCGGCGTTGTGCATCAGCGCGGTGCTGGCAAGCACGCCTTGATGGCGCTGGGGGAAGAACCCGTAGGCGACGCACTCGGGAAATCGGTGGCGCCACCAGCGCGAATCCGAGAAGCCCGGCAGGATCACCGGGACCGCGGTCGCCGGGGCGTCGTTGGCCGCCACCCAGGCCTCGATCGCGCTCATCAGCTCGCTGCGGACCGCCGAGGCGTTGCCTGGGGTCCGCTCGGTGAACTCGATCTTCAGGTCGTCGGTCTCGGGGCCCAGCACCTGGTTGATCCGCCGGCGCGCGGCTTCCTCACCCAGGCCAGGCGGGACACGGCAGTCGACCATGATCCGCGCCGTCGATGGGATCACGTTCATCTGCTCGGAGGCGGAGGCCATCGTCGGGGTCAGGGTGACGCCGAACATCGGCTCCACCAGTGTCCTCAGGCGGGGCTCAGCGGCGGCGATCCGTTCGATCGCGCCCCCCGGGTCCGCGGGGTCCTCACCCAGCCCAGCGAGCAACGCCGCGGGCGCCTCGGTGACCTCGAAGGACTCCGGCTGGTTGGCCAGCTTGCCCAGCACCGGACCGAGCTTCAGCAGCGCGTTGTCGCCCATCTTCGGCATCGATGCGTGTCCGGCGGTGCCGAGCGCCGTGATGCTGAAGCGAAAGATGCCCTTCTCGGCGCAGCAGACGCCGTAACGCCGTCTGCCCTGGTACTCAAACCAGGCGCCGGCCCCCTCGTTGATCAGCATGTCGCAGCGGGCCTTGTCCGGATGCTCGCCGGTGATCCAGCTCGCCCCGACCTCGCCCCCGGTCTCCTCGTCGGCGGTGACGACGAGCTTCAGCGTGCCCCGCGCCGGGCGCCAGCCCTGCTTGGCCAGCGCCGCGGCGGCCACCGCCTCGGCGGCGACCTGGGATTTCATGTCGATCGCGCCGCGGCCCCACACGAAGCCGTCGGCCAGATCTCCGGACCACGGCTCGTGGGTCCACTCCGATGCCTGGGCGAGCACGGTGTCGATGTGGCCCAGCAGGCACAGCGTCGGGCCGTCGCGCTCCCCGCGCAGGTCGGCGACCAGGTTCGGGCGCTCCTCGGTGGCGGCGAGGATCTCGGTCTCCAGACCGGCGTCGGTCAGGTAGGCGTCCAGGTACTCGATCGCCGCGCGCTCGTTGCCGGGTGGGTTGACGGTGTTGAAGCGCAACAGGCGCTGGAGCACCTCGGTCGTCTCGCGCTGCAGTTCATCCGGGGTCATGGGGGTCTGAGACTATCGGCGTAGGATGCGCCCGTGGCCGGGCCGCCCAACGATCTCCAGCTCGCGCTCGAGCTCGCCGACGTCGCCGACGCGATCACCCTGAGCCGGTTTGGCGCTGACGATCTGATCGTCGAGACCAAGCCGGACCTGACCCCCGTGAGCGAGGCCGATCGGGCCGTGGAGCAGGCGATCCGCGAACGACTGCGCACGGTCCGGCCGGGAGACTCAATCATCGGCGAGGAGTACGGGGCCGTGGCGGCGGCCGGTGATCGCACCGCGGCCGGCTCCCGCCGGCGCTGGATCGTCGACCCGATTGACGGCACCAAGAGCTACGTCCGCGGGGTCCCGGTGTGGTCCACGCTGCTGGCGCTCGAGGAGCAGGGGGCGCTGACGATCGGGGTCGTCTCGGCGCCGGCGCTGGGGCGGCGCTGGTGGGGCAGCGTCGGCGCGGGCGCGTTCACGCGCGACGGCCTCGGCAACGGCGAGCGCCGGCTGCGGGTGTCGGCGGTGCGGGAGCTGGCCGACGCGCAGCTGTGCTTTGGCGGCTTGGAGGAGTGGCGCGAGGCCGGTCGGCTCGATGCGCTGCTCGACCTCGGAGGACGATGCTGGCGGACGCGGGGCTACGGCGACTTCTGGCAGTACATGCTGGTGGCCGAAGGGGCGCTGGAGATCGGTGTCGATCCGGATGTGTCACTTTGGGACCTGGCTGCGCCGCTGGTCGTCGTCCGGGAGGCGGGCGGACGGTTCACGGACTTCGCCGGCGCGGCCACCGCCGAAGGCGGCGACGCGATCGCCACCAACGGCGTCTTGCACGAGACGGCTAGGGCCTACTTCGCGCGCCCGCTGCGATAGCGGGGGGCGGTTTCCCCCCGCCGCGGGCGCCCTTCGAGAGGGTTTACTTCGTGCTCGGCATCGGGAACGTGGGCGTTGACGGCGACGAGGCGTCGGCGGGAATGATCGGCAGCGTCACCTCGGATGGGTGAGCGCGGTCGTGCAACACCGTCTGGCGGGCGATGCGCGTCCGGGTGGTCGTCCCGAACCTGGCGCCGGTATTCGGGTTGGGCGCGAATTGCGGGTAGTCGCTGCTCGAGATCTCCAGCCGGATCTGGTCGCCGGCGGCGAGCTCGTACGCGCTCGGCCACACCGTGATGCTGTACCTGTAGATCTTGCCGGGGGTGATCGGCGTGGGATGGCTGAGCGACTTGCGGAAGCTGGCCCGCACGATGCCGTTGTTGAGGTTGACCACGGTGGGCGCCTCGATGCTGTCCGGGCGCCCCCAGCCGATGTGATCCCACGGGCCGATCACGATGTGCTGGTTCTCGCGCGCGTAGGCGGTCCCGGCGTGATTGGTCATCCCGGTGAAGTTCTGCACGCCGCCGGCCAAGAAGGCGTCGTACCAGCCCTCGACGTCCAGCACCGGGATCTTCATCTTGGTGTAGTAATGGTCCGGCGAGATCGACTTCCAGAACCTGTCGTCGGTCGAGTGCTTGATCCAGTCTTGGCACTGCCCGCAGCTTCCGAACGGCCACCTTGAGCGGGTGCTGGAGACGGTCATGGGCGCGATCGGCGGCGTACGGCCCGACCGACCGATGCTCATACTCTGGCGATGGAGCGGCTGTTCGGCAACGAGGATCCGGTCGGCGCCGGCTCGCCGGCGCGGTCGAATGATCCGCCGGCGCAGGACGCGCCGCTGGCCACCCGGCTGAGGCCGCAGAGCGTCGAGGAGCTGGTCGGCCAGGACCGTCTGCTGGCCGCGGGGTCGGCCCTGCGTCGGGCGATCGAGGAAGGGCACCCCCACTCGATGATCCTGCACGGACCGCCGGGCAGCGGGAAGACCACGCTGGCCCGCCTGGTGGCGCAGGCTTCCGACGCCGCGTTTGAGGAGGAGAGCGCCGTGCAGGCCGGCCGGGCCGAGGTCCGGGCGGTGATCGCTCGGGCCGTCGAGCGGCGGCGGGCCAACGGCCAGCGCACGGTCTTCTTCCTAGACGAGATTCACCGCTTCAACAAGGCCCAGCAGGACGCGCTGCTGCCGGCGGTGGAGGACGGGCTGATCACGCTGATCGGGGCGACAACCGAGAACCCCTACTTCGAGGTCAACTCGGCGCTGATCTCGCGCACCCACCTGTACGAGCTCGAGGCCCTCGGTCCCGCCGACGTCCGCAAGCTGCTCGACCGCGCCGTGCAGCGCGGCTACTCGGCGGAGCCGGGCCGCGTGCAGGACGAGGCGCTCGAGTTCCTCGCCGAGCGCTCCGGCGGCGACGCCCGTAGCGCGCTGAACGCGCTCGAGCTGGCCGGCGAGGCGGCCGGGGACGGGGAGCCGGTGACGCTCGCGCACGCCGAGGACGCACTCCAGCGCCGGGCGCTGCTCTATGACCGCCAGGCCGACCGTCACTACGACACGATCTCGGCCTGGATCAAGGCGACCCGCGGGTCGGACCCCGACGCCTCGCTGTACTACCTGGCGGTGATGCTCGAGGGCGGAGAGGATCCGCGCTTCATCGTCCGCCGGATGGTCGTGCTCGCCTCCGAGGACATCGGCAACGCCGACCCGCAGGCTCTGGTGCTCGCCACGGCGGCGGCGAGCGCGGTGGAGCACGTCGGCCTGCCCGAGTGCCAGTTCGCGCTCGCCCAGGCCGCGATCTACCTGTCGTTGGCGCCGAAGTCAGACCGCGCCAAGCGAGCCGTGTTCGCGGCCCGCGACTACATCCGCGAGCACGGCGCGGCGCCGCCGCCCGCCCACCTGCGCTCTTCGACGCGCAGCGATGGCGCGTATGACAACCCGCATCGCCGGGCAGGTCATCGCTCGCCCCAGGAGCTGATGCCCGACGCGGCGGTGGGGGCCCGCTTCTATGAGCCAGACGAGGCCGAGGCGGCGCTGGGCGAGCGGCTGGCCGAGATCAGACGCGCCCGTGGCCTGGCCGCCGGCAACGGGCACGAGTAGCAGCTCGATCGCCGGGTCCTGCTGCCGGCATAACCGCATTTTCCCGGGGCGGCCCGAAGCTACTACCCTGTAGGAAGATGATTTCCGGCTTTGATCCCGGCGCCTTGCTCGCCCGTTCCTACGTGCTCCCGCGCGGCCCCCGCGTTTGCCTGCGATTGGTCCGGGCTCGAGACCGGGAGGGCGTACGGCGATTGTTCGAGCGCCAGGGGCTCGACCCGGACGAGCTCGAGCTGGCTCGTCTGACCCGGGTGGATCCGCGTCGCAGGCTGGTGATCTGCGCCACGGCCCTGATCGGGTCGGCCGAGACGGTGGTCGGGATCGGCGCCATCGGCCTCCTCGACGGGGAGCGCGCTCGCGCGGCCGAGGCCGGACCAGAGCTCGTGCTCGTCGACGAACACGCCACCGAGGGGCTGCGTGAGCTGCTCTCCGAGGCGCTGGTCGGCCGAGCGCAGGCGCTGACTCACGGGCGCACGATGACGCGCGCGCGCCGCCGCGCCGCCTGAGCACGCGTCCGGCGAGGAGCCGCCGCTTGGGGTGATCGGCGTGATCGCACCGTGGAACTACCCCTCGAGCATCCCGTTCGGAGAGGTCGCGCTGGCGCTGATGGCCGGCAACGGCGTGGTGCTCAAGCCGGCCTCGCTGACGCCGCTGATCGCGGAGCGGATCGGGCACGTGTTCGACCGCGCCGGCGTGCCCCAGGGCCTGGTGCGTGTCGTGCACGGTCCGGGCACGGGGCCCGCGCTGGTCCGGTCGAGCGTGGCCAAGGTGTTCTTCGCCGCTAGCCGGTCAGCCAGCCGGAGCCGGAGCCGGGCCGTCAGCCGGCCGCGACCACCGCGTGCTCGAGCGCGTCGCCGATCAGCGTGATCTCGTCGGGCTCGATGATCAGCGGCGGCGAGACGGCAACTCCGCGGCCGAGGGCGCGGACGATCACGCCGGCCTCGCGGGCCGCCGCCGCGACCTTGGCCACTTGACCGCTCTGCACCAGCTCGGGTGCGAGCTCGACCGCGCCCAGCAGCCCGACTCCGGCCCGGACCTCGGCCACCTGGGCCAGATCTGCCAGCGGCTCGAGCGCGTCGGCGAGCACGTCCTCGAGCTCGCGTCCGCGCCCGAGCAACCCGTCGCTCTCGAGCAGCTCGAGGTTGGCCAGCGCGGCCGCACAGCAGGTGGCGTGCCCGGCGTAGGTGGCGCCATGGCGAAACGGCCGGCCCTCGGTCTCCCAGAACGGCTTGGCCAGCTCGCCCGAGATCACCACGCCGCCGAGCGGGAGATATCCGCTGGTCACCCCCTTGGCGAACACGATCATGTCGGGGACCACGTCCCAGCGCTCGATCCCGAACCACGTCCCGAGCCGCCCGAAGCCGCAGATGACCGCATCGGCGACGAACAGGATCTCGTTCTCGCGACACAGCGTGGCGGCTCCCTCCAGGTAGCCCTCCGGCGGGGCAAAGACGCCCCCGGCGCCGATCACCGGCTCGGCGAAGAAGGCCGCGATCCGCTCCGCGCCAACGTCTTGGATGCGCTGGTCCAGCGCCTCGAGCGAGTCAAAGGCGACGACCGAGACATCGTCGACGAGCGGTCCGAAGCCTGCCGTGTTGGCTTCGATTCCGCCCAGCGAGGTACCGAAGCCGTGGGTCCCGTGATAGCCGCCGGTGCGGGTCAGCAGGTGCGTCTTGCCCGCCCGGCCCGACAGCCACCAGTACTGGCGCGCCAGCTTGGCCGCAGCCTCGATGCCATCCCCGCCCCCGCTGCCCAGGAACACCCGGGCGTCGGGGATCGGGGCCAGCGCGGCCAGGCGCTGCGCGAGCTCCTGCGCGGGACGGCTGACGAAGTCGCCGAAGGTCGAATACGCCTCGAGCTGCTCCATCTGCGCGGCGACGGCCTGGCGGATCTCGGGCCGGCCGTGGCCGACGTTCGCGTACCAGAGGCTGGCCGTCGCGTCGAGATAGCGCCGCCCGGCCGAGTCCCAGATCCACACCCCCTCGCCGCGCTCGATCAGCAGCTCGTGGTCGGCTACCCGGGCCATGTCGGCAAACGGGTGCCAGAAGCGGGTGGAAGTGGCTTGTGCGTTCAAAGAGATCACCCTGACAGTTGGTCGCCTGAAGTCCTGGAAGGGGTGCATCCGCCGCCACGCGGTGGCGGGGCCTGGGAGTATTCATAGCGCGCGGAGAGCCGACGGCGGGCACAAGCGGTGGGTCCAGTCCGCGCCGGATCGGCCTGGGTACGATGAACCGATGCCAGCTCAGGCCTACGCCGGCAAGGAATGCGTCTGCCAGCTTCGCCGCGGGATCTGCGATCAGTCCTGCGTGCGGGGGATGCTCGAGACGCCCTTCTACATCGCCTGCCTGCGCCTGAAGGGGCGCCGCTGCCTGGTCGTCGGCGGCGGCGAGGTCGGCCTGGAGAAGGTGGAGGGACTGCTGGCCTGCGAGGCCGGCGTGACTCTGGTCGCGCCCGTGGCCCACCCGGCCCTGGTGGAGCTGGCGCTCGAGGGATCGATCGTCTGGGCGCGCCGCGAGTACCAGGCGAGCGACCTCGAGGACTGCCTGATCGCGATCGCCGCGACCAACGACACCGGCGTCAACATCCGCGTGTTCGACGACGCCGAGCGGCGGGCGATGCTGATCAACGTCGTCGACGTACCGCCGCTGTGCAACTTCATCCTGCCGGCGATCGTCCGCACCGGCCCGCTGGCGGTGGCGATCTCGACCGCCGGCGCCTCGCCCGCGCTGGCCAAGCGCATGAAGCGTGAGATCGCCGAGCTGTTCGGCGAGCCGTACGCGATCCTGGCGGTGCTGCTCAACGACGCGCGCGGCTGGGCCAAGGCGACCCTCCCGACCTACCAGGATCGCAAGCTGTTCTTCGAGTCGATCGTCAACGGCGATCCGGACCCGATCGCCCTGCTGCGCGACGGCGATGTGGAGGCCGTCCAGGCGCTGATCGAGTCCGCGCGGATGGTGCACGCCCCGGCCGCCGGAGCCGGCTGAGCGGATGAGCGGCCTGACCCACCTCGACGAGGCCGGACGGGCCAGGATGGTCGACGTCTCAGAGAAGCCGGCCACCGATCGCGGCGCCACCGCGCGGGCGATCGTCCGCGTGAGCCCCGAGACCGCGCGCCAGGTTCGCGCCGGCGATGCGCCCAAGGGCGACGTGATCGGCGTCGCCCGGATCGCCGGCATCCAGGCCGCCAAGCGCACCGCGGAGCTGATCCCGCTGTGTCACCCGCTGGCCCTCTCGTTCGTCGGCGTACAAGGAGCGGTGGACGTTGAGCGCGGCGAGATCGAGCTGATCGCCGAGGCCCGAACGACCGGCCCGACCGGGGTCGAGATGGAGGCGTTGACCGCGGCGTCGGTGGCCGCGCTGACCGTCTACGACATGGTCAAGGGGATTGAGCGGGGGGCCGAGATCGCGTCGGTGGCGCTGCTGGAGAAGTCCGGCGGGCGCTCGGGGGAGTGGCGCCGGCTCGGGGTGTGAGACCGCTATGAGGATACGCTGGTTGCTCGTGCTGGTCGGTCTGGGGGTGACGCTTGCCGCGGTGGCGCCGGCCGCGCCCGCGGCGCCGCGAACGATGCGGGCCGCGCGAACCGCATCCGGACGGCGAGCCCAGAAGATCGTCGGTTTCATGCCCGTCGGCGCCCTGGACTACATCTGGAAGGGCGATCCCGCCCGCGGCTGCGCCCATGCGGGTCTGTGCGGCGTCGTCGGTTCGCTTCAGGTCGTCACCGGCAACTCGAGCAGCGGTGGCGGCCCCGGGCTGCCGCCGATCGATATCCAGGACAACAGCTCGGTCGCGCGGGTCGATCAGTCCGCGGGCGACGGTCCCCAGTCGCGGTGCGTCGACGTGGTGCCCTACGACGTCTCGTTCGTGCTGCGCCGCGACCCCGGCGGGAAGCTGCGAGCCGTGCCGCAGCCTGAGGCCCCGCAGCCGCCCTCGGCCGGCCGGTGCGCCGGTCCCACCGCGGCGGACCTGGCGTCGGTGGCCCTTCCGGCCCTCAAGCTCGACCGCCGTGGCTATGACCTCTCGGGCTCGGCCTCGTTTGGCGTCGGCCCGTTTGCGGTCACAGTGGTCTCCACGATCCGTGCGCTGTTCTCGCCTCTGAGCATTGGCGCGCCCACGGTGCCGCCCCGCACCCTCCCGGCCCCGCGCCCGCCCAAGGCAAAGCCGGCGCTCGCCGAGCAGGCCGACGTCGCCTATCGGGTCACGGGCGTCCAGGGCCGACTGATGGCGTCGTTCTCGGGCCTGGCGCAGCCATTCTGCGTTCCGCTGGACGCCTGCGGCAGCACCGGTGCGGCGAGCCTCGCCCTGCGCGCCCGGGGCCAGCGGCTTCAGTTCTCGGGATTTCGGCTGGTCAAGCGTCGGGTAGGGGCGCGCCAGGCCCTGGCTGACCTGCGCGCCGGTCGTCTGCGCCTGGATTACGGCGCCTTTGCCGTGCGGTTGAGGGGCGAGCTGACCGGCACGTTCGCCCGCCCGGGCGCCACGCCGTGCCGTGACGCGGTCCCTGACTCGAGCGGCTTTCAAGAGGCCCCCGCCCGGGCCGCCTATCGTCTGATCCTGGATCAGGGCGGGTCGTTTCCGGGCTTCCTCGGCCCCGATCAGCTGCGCAGTCGCTGCCCGGGCCCGGGGAGCGCCGAGATCCTGGGCACGCGCTCCCTGGCCAGCGCCGTCGTCGGGGTCGACGATCTCGGTGCGTCGCAGCTGACGATCGTGCTGAACGCGGCGGGCGCATTTCGCGGCAGCGCCTATGCCGGGACTCGCACGGGTTCGATCACCTTGGCGCTGGCACGGTCACGGGTCTTTGGCGGAACGCGGCGGGTGCGGGTCATCGACGGTCAGGTGATCGGATTGCGATGAGGCGGGTCAGGTGTCATCTGGTCGCCGTAGGCGTGGCGCTGGCGGCGGTCCTATGCGCGGCGAGCGACACGACGTTGGCCGCTTCGCCCGCGGCCCCGACCGCGGCCGCGGCCGCCCACGGCTCGAGCCAGGCCACCCTGTACGCCGATGGCGGCGGCAATGCCCCGCCGTTTACGGTGGTGCAGATCCCGGCCCGAATCACGGGCTCGGTGGTGGTCCGTTTTCGCGGCGATCCGACCACGGGATGCGCCGCGCGGGGGCTGTGCCGCTACGCCGGCAGCGTTCTGTGGACGCCGCCCTCGGCGGGCTCGCTGACGATCTTTCAGACGCGCTCGAGCGGACGGCGCCGAGATCAGCTCGAGCTCTCGCTCACCGATCCGAACGGCGGCCCGGACACCGGCCAAGCGGTGACCGATGCCGACGTGCAGCAGACGCCGCCGGCGCCCGGCGCGACGAATCAGCCGGGCCCTAGCTGCGCCGACGCGACCCCCACCGCGCCCTATGTCCAGCTCCCGGTGCGGCGGGGCCGGGTGAGCTTCAGCCTCGCCCAAGCGAGTCCGAGTCCGCTCCAGACCCGCTGCGCCGGTCCGCTGCTCGCCGACATCGCCTCCGCCCTGTCGGCACCATCCCCGACGCTCCGCGCGGCTCTGCGCGGCGCGATCACGCTTGACTACGCCGGCAAGCGCCGCTTCGCCTCCCACGGGTTCGCCGGCACCGTCGACTCGACGTTGACGATCCGACTCGGTCGCCCCCACCGGTTGCTGACCGTCGCCCCCCACCCCAAGGGCCGCATCCAGCGCTACCGCGAAGTGCAGGTCGACTACCGGGCCACGCTCGCCGGAAGCGTGACCACGGCGGTCCGCGGCGACGCCCAGCCGGGCCTGTGCGCTCCGCTCGGTGCGTGCGGACTGCACGGAACACTCTCGGTTACCCCTGCCGCCGATCCGGGCCAGGCGTCGATCCAGGCCTACGGTCCCGCCAGCCGGCCGAACCGTGACTTTCTCACCGCGCTCGGGCTGAGCACCGCCGGCCGAGCTCGCGGGATCTCGGTATTCGGGCTGGTGGCGTTCAACCACGGCGGAGTCATCGCCGCCCATCTGGCCCAGGGCTCGGTCAGCTGCGCAGACAGCGCCGCCCTGGGCCCCAGCTCGGTGCAGCTCTCGGCCAGCCGGGGCCGCGTGTTGGCTCAGTACGCGACCGGCGAGGGGTTGGGGAATCTCCGGACCCGGTGCCCCGGCCCGTTCGGGCCCCAGGGGGCCCTGGCCGGTGGCAGCGCCCGGCTGGACGTGCTATCGCCGCGACGCGCGACGCTGGCGCTGGATCGCGGCGCTTCGTTCATCGACGATGGCTACAGCGCCAGCGGGACCGCTCACTTGAGGCTTACCCTGAGGCGGCGGCGACTGCACACCTTCATCTTCCGGCTCTCGCCGGGCAATCATTGACCGCCAAGCCAGCCCGCTTGACCGAGGGCTCAGGCGCGTTGCAATCTGCAATGCTTAACGCATGACACAGCTGGTGACCAGGCTCGACGATCATCTGGTGCGCGAGGTCGACGCACTGATCGCCGACGGCGTCGTCGCCAGCCGTTCGGAGGCGGTGCGAGTGGGCCTTCGGCAGCTCATCGAGCTGCACGGACGCCGACAGGTGGGAAACCAGATTGCCGACGCCTACCGTCGCCGCCCGCAGACCGAGGCTGAGCTGGCCGGACTCGACGCGGCCACGCGCGCACTGGTGGAGGCGGAGCCTTGGTGAACGTCCCCCGCCAGGGCGAGATCTGGTGGGCCGAGACCGAAGACCTCCGTCGTCCAGTCCTGGTCGTGACGCGCTCTGAGGCGATCGGCGTGCTGACTGCCGTGGTCGTCGCCCCGGTCACGCGCACGGTGCGCGAGATACCGACTGAGATCGGGCTGGGCCGCGACGAAGGGCTCTCAGCCGATTGCGCCGCGACCTTCGACAACCTGCAGCGGATCCGCCGCACCGCCCTGACCAGTCGCGCCGGCGACATCGGATCTCGACGCGACGAGATCTGTGTGGCGCTGCGGGCTCTGGCGGACTGCTGAGTGCGCCGATGAGAACCGCGATCCTGACCGTCTCGACCTCGGTGGCGGCCGGGGAGACCGAGGACCGCTCGGGAGCCGAGCTGGCCGAGCGCGCCTGCGCCGCGGGCGCCGAGATCGTCGCCCGCGACGTGCTCGGAGATGATCGGGACGCGATCGAGGACTGGCTGCGCCGGCAGGCCGCCGCCGGCGCGGCGCTGATCTTCACCACCGGCGGGACCGGGCTGACCGACGACGACGTCACCCCTGAGGCCACCCAGGCGGTGATCGACCGCCCGGCGCCGGGCTTTGCCGAGGCGCTGCGGGCCGAGGCCGTCAAGTACACGCCGATGGGGATCCTGACCCGGGGGGTCTCGGGGATCGCCGATCGCTCGCTGATCATCAACTTCCCCGGCAACCCGAAGGCGATCGCCGAGCTGTTTCCGGTGATCGCGCCGACCCTCGAGCACGTGGTCGCGACGCTCCAGCGCGAGCGCGGTGCCAGAACCCCCGGCCATTGAGCTGCGCGGGCTCGCCCGGTACTTCGGCGAGCGGACCGCGCTGCACGACGTCTCGGTGCGCGTTCCCGCCGGGGCGACGCTTGCCGTGCTGGGTCGAAACGGCGCGGGTAAGTCGACGCTGCTGCGGATCCTCGCCGCGCTGCTGAGGCCCCACGGCGGCGACGTGATCGTGTTCGGCGAGCCGCTGCCGCGGCGAGCGTTCGCCGTTCGGTCGCGGCTCGGGCTGCTGGCCCACGACCCGTTGCTCTACCGCGAGCTGACCGGCCGGGAGAACCTCCGCTACCACGCGCGGTTGCACGGCGTCGGGGATGACCGCATCCAGGGGGTGCTCGAGGCGATGCAGATGGAGCGGCGCGCCGAGGAGCCGGTGCGCCTGCTGTCACGCGGGATGGTCCAGCGCCTGGCGATCTGCCGCGCGGTTCTGCACGACCCCGAGCTGCTGCTGCTGGACGAGCCCCGGGCCAATCTGGACCCGGCCGCCAGCGCGCTGGTGGAGCCGCTGATCGGCCGGCCGGCCGGACGTACGCGGGTGCTGACCAGCCACGATCCCCAGACCGCGCTGGCCGAGGCCGATCTGGTGCTGGCCCTGAAGGACGGCCGGGTTGCCTTCGTCGGCGAGCCGGATCGGTTCAGCGCCGCCCAGCTGCGAGACCTCTACGCGTGAGGGCGGCGCTGATCGTCCTCGGCAAGGACCTGCGGCTCGAGCTGCGCACGCTCGAGACGGTGCCAGCGATGGTCCTGTTGGCCGTGGTCACGTTCGTGATCTTCCACTTCGGCCTGGACCGGTCGACGATCGACGGGCAGGAGGCCGCGGGGGTGCTGACCGTCACACTGCTGTTCGCCGCGATGCTCGGCATCAACCGCTTGTTCGTGGCCGAGCGCGAGCAGGGGGGCTTCGATGCCTTCCTGCTCGCCCCCGTAGACCGCTCGGCGATGCTGCTGGCCAAGGCCGTGGCGCTGTTCGTGTTCCTCGCCGGGCTCGAGGTGGTGGCCGTGCCGGCGTTCGGGCTGTTCCTGCTCGGACCCCCGCTCGGACCGGCGCTCCCCGGCCTGATCCTGGTGCTCGCCCTGGCCGACCTGGGGCTGGCGGTGATCGGGACGCTGGTCTCGGCGATCGCCGTTCACACCCGAGCCCGGGATCTGATCGGGCCGGTCATCGGCCTGCCGCTGCTGATCCCGGCGCTGATCGCCACCGCCCGGGCCGCGGGGCCGCTGTTGACCGTCCACACGTCCGGCTCGCCCCCGGGCCGATGGCTGGCGATCCTGGCTCTTTATGATGTGGTGTTCGCGCTGATCGCTTACGCGGTGTTCGATTTCCTCTTGGAGGATTAGATGCCTCGCACCACCTATGGGAAGGGGCTTCGCGGTCTCTCCCTCGCCACCATCTTCACGATCACCGCCGCCCTGGCGCTGGTGTTCTTCTATGCGCCCCTGGACGCCGACCAGGGCTTCGTGCAGAAGATCTTCTATCTCCACGTTCCGCTGGCGATCGTCTCGCTGTGCGGATTCGTGTTCGGCGCCCTGCTGGCAGTCGGCTACCTGCGCACGGGCGATCGCCGCTGGGACATGCGCTCCTACGTGGCGATCCACATGGCGCTGATCTTCGGCATCGGCGGGCTGATCACCGGCTCGATCTGGGCCAAGGCCTCCTGGGGACACTGGTGGGTCTGGAACGAGCCCACCCTGGTCTCGTTCTTGATCGTGCTGCTGCTGTTCGCCACCTACCAGCCGCTGCGCTTCTCGATCGAGGACCCCGAGCGTCAGTCGCGCTACGCCAGCGTGTTCTCGGTCGTCGCGGGGGCGTTCGTGCCGCTGAACTTCATCGCCGTGCGGCTGGCCCAGCAGTACGTGCACCCCCGCGTGCTGACCCTGGGGGGCGGCAACCTGCCGGGCTCGATGCGACTCACCTTTCTGATCGCGCTGATCGGGCTCGCGCTGCTCTACGCGACGCTGTGGAAGTACGAGATGGCGGCCAAGAACACCCGGGCGCAGGTGCGCCGGCTGCGCCGCACGCTGCTCGGCGATGACACCCTGAGGCCGACCGGACGGAGCGCCGCGCCGTCGTGAGCCTCCTGTTCGCGGTCGCTCCCGCGCTGCCGCTCGGCAGCTCGGGCAAGTTCGTCGCCGGGGCCTACATCGTCTTCCTGGCCCTGATCCTGATCTACGTCGCGATCATGGCCGTCCGCGCCCAGCGGACCGAGCGAGAGCTGGCCGAGCTCCAGCGCGACGTCGAGGCCCAGCGGGCGGCGCGCGAGCTCGAGCAACCGGAGAAGGAGCGGGTCGCGTGAGTGAGCTGCTGGCGATCGGCGTCTCGCACAAGACGGCCGCCGTCGAGGTGCGCGAGCGCCTGGCGCTGCCCGCGGCCCGGGTCGCCGACTTCCTGCGTGACCTGCGTGGCGCCGCGCCCGTGTTCGAGGCGGTGGCGGTCTCGACCTGCAACCGAACCGAGCTCTACCTGGTCGTCGGCGACCCGGTCGAGGCCGAGAGCACGGTGCTGGCGATGCTGGCCCGGCTGGCCGGGATCCGCCCCACCGAGCTGGCCACCGCGATCTACTCGCACCGCAACTGCGAGGCCGCGCGCCACCTGTACCGCGTCGTCTCGGGCCTGGAGTCGATGATCGTCGGCGAGGCGGAGATCCAGGGTCAGGTCAAGCGGGCCTACGAGACCGCGCTCGCCAACGAGACAGTCGGCCCGCTGACCAACCGCCTGTTCAGGGCGGCGCTGGCCACCGGCAAGCGGGTGCGCACCGAGACGGCGATTGGCGAGCGGCAGCTGAGCCTGCCCGGGGTCGCGGTCGCGCTGGCCCGCGAGCAGCTCGGCGATCTCCGCGGGCGTCGAGTGGTCGTCATCGGCACCGGCGAGACCAGCGAGCTGACCGCTCGGGCGCTGGCCGACAGCGGCACCCAGACGGTGTTCGTGGCCAACCGCCGCCGCGACCGAGCCCTGAGCCTGGCCCGGCGCTATCACGGCGAGAGCTTGAGCTTCGACGCGCTGCCCGAGGCGCTGCTGGCGGCCGACATCGTGGTCGCGGCCACCGCCTCGCCGCATCTGCTGCTCGAGGTCCGCGAGATCGCCGACGTCATGCGTCAACGCGGCGGGCGGCCGATGCTGCTGATCGACCTCGCCGTGCCCCGGGACATCGACGCCGCCTGCGTCGAGCTCGAAGGCGTATCGCTGTCGGACATCGACGACCTCCAGGCGGTGGCGATCCGCAACCGCAAGGTCCGCCAGGCCGAGGCGCGGCGGGCCGAGGGCATCATCGAAGAGGAGATCCAGCAGTTCGCCGCCTGGCTGGGCTCGCTCGAGGTGCTGCCCACGCTCGCCGCCCTGAGGGCCCACGCGATCGAGATCGCCCAGCAGGTCGTGGGCGAGAACGCCGGCCGGTGGGAGACCGCCTCAGCCCGCGATCTCGAGCGCGTAGACGCGCTGGCTCGTTCGGTCGTCAACCGGCTGCTGCATCAGCCGACGCTGCAGATGAAGCAGATGCGCGATGACCGCGTCCACGCGCGGATGGCGCTGGTGCGCGACCTGTTCGGCCTCTCCACCGAGGGCGAGGCGCTCGAGGAGCGAATCGGCGCCGCCGAGGCGCCGGCGTTCGCGCAGTCAGAGTCAGCCGCAGACCAGGAGCCGGCGCTCGCCGAGGTGCGGGAGCTGCCCAGGGCCGGAGCCCGCGGTAGCCGGCAGTCCTGATGCGGATCGGGACGCGCGCCAGCGCGCTCGCGATCGCCCAGGCGCAGCTCGTCGCGGGGCTGCTCGGTGACGATTCCGAGATCGTCAAGATCACCACGCTGGGAGATCGCGGCGTCGCCGTCCAGGACAAGTCGCGCTGGGTCTCAGAGCTCGAGCGGGCGCTGCTGGACGGCCGGATCGACGTCGCCGTGCACTCGGCCAAGGACGTCCCCGCCGAGCTGACCGAGGGGCTGGAGCTGGCAGCGGTGCCGGCCCGCGCCGACGCCCGGGACGCGATCTGCGGCGCTGATTGTCTGGCCGGCCTGGAGCCCGGGGCGAAGGTCGGCACCAGCAGCGTGCGCCGCGCGGCGCAGATCCGCGCCGCGCGCTCCGACGTCGATGTGGTGGAGCTGCGCGGCAACGTCGACACCCGGCTGCGAAAGCTCGCCGAGGGCCAGGTCGATGCGCTCGTGCTGGCCTACGCGGGCCTGCAGCGACTCGGGCGCGGTGAGGCGGCCGGCGGCCTGATCTCTGAGTTCGTGCCCGCCGCCGGCCAGGGGGCGCTGGCCCTCGAGGCCCGGCCCGGCGCGCTCGGGCCAGACCGGCTTGCGCGCGTGATCGACCGCGACGCGATGGCCTGCGTGACGGCCGAGCGGGCCTTGGTGCACGCGCTGGGGGCTTCCTGCAATACGCCGGTCGGGGCGCACGCCAGCCGCATCGACGGCGATCGCATCGAGCTGACCGCCTGGGTCGGACTGCCGGACGGCTCGGAGTGGCTGAGCGACCGCGTATGCGGCGAGCCCGGCGCCGTCGAGGCCGTCGGCGTCGAGTGCGCTCGGCGGATGCAGGCCGCCGGGGCGCAGGAGCTGCTGGCAGCGGCCGAGCGGGAGCCCGCGGCCGGGCGGCCGGGCACGTGACCGTCTACCTGGTCGGGGCCGGACCCGGCGATCCGGGGCTGATGACGGCGCGGGCGCTCGAGTTGATCGCCGGCGCCGACGTGATCGTCTATGACCGGCTGATCCCGGCCACCGCGCTGGACGGAGCGCGGGCGGACACCGAGCTGGTATTCGCCGGCAAGCAGGGAGGCGGGCCATCCGTCTCCCAGTCCGACATCCAGCGGATGCTGCTCTCGCACGGCGCCGCCGGGCGCTCGGTGGTCCGACTCAAGGGCGGCGATCCGTTCGTGTTCGGGCGCGGCGGGGAGGAGGCCGAGGCCCTGCGCGCGGCGGGGATCTCGTATGAGGTCGTGCCGGGGATCACCGCCGGAGTCGCCGCGGCGGCCTACGCCGGCATCCCCGTCACCCACCGCGACGCGGCCAGCGCGGTCGCCTTCGTCACCGGCCACGAGGATCCCGGCAAACCCGAGTCGGCGCTTGACTGGCCGGCGCTGGCCGCGTTTCCGGGCACGCTGGTGTTCTACATGGGCGTGCGCCAGCTGGGGGCGATCGCCCGGCAGCTGATCGCCGGCGGCCGGCCCTCATCCGAGCCCGCGGCGGTGATCGAGCGTGGGACCCTGCCCGGCCAGCGGGTGGTCACCGGCACGCTGGACACGATCGCCTCGGTGGCCGAGCGCGAGCAGGTGCGCGCGCCGGCGGTGTCGGTGTTCGGTGCCGCGGCCGGGCTGCGGACCGATCTGGCCTGGTTTGAGGCCCGCCCGCTGGCCGGCGTCTCGATCGCCGTGACCCGAGCTCGCGCGCAGGCCAGTGAGCTGGCCACCCGGCTGCGCGGGCTCGGTGCCGACGCGCTCGAGGCGCCGGCGATCCGGATCGTCGCGCTGGACGGACCGGCGCCCGAGGTCGAGCGCTATGACCTGGTCTGCCTGACCAGCCCCAACGGGGTCCGGCTGCTATTTGATCGGCTCGCTCGGGCCGGGCAGGACGCGCGCGCGTTCGCGGGCGTCCGGGTGGCGGCGATCGGGCCCGGGACGGCCGCCGCGCTGCGCGAGCACGGCCTGATCGCCGACGTGGTCCCCGAACGGTTCGTGGCCGAGGGGCTGGTGGAGGCGCTCGCCGACGTTCCGGTCTCTCGGGCGCTGGTGGCCCGGGCGGCGCAGGCCCGCGACGTGCTGCCTGACGCCCTGCGGGAGCGGGGCGCCGAGGTCGACGTGGTGGCCCTGTACGAGACGGTCGCCGAGCCCGTGTCTGACCAGCAACGCTCGGCGGTGGCCCGCGCTGACTACCTGACCTTCACCTCCTCCTCCACCGTGCGCTTCTTCTTCGACGCCGCCGGAGATTCCCTGGGCCCGGCTACGCGGCTGGCCAGCATCGGCCCGGTGACCAGCGACGCGCTGCGCGAGCGCGGCCACGAGCCCGACCTCGAGGCGACCCGGCACGACATCGACGGGCTCGTCGAGGCGCTGGTCGCGGACGTCGGCGGCCGCGCCTAGCCCCAATGCCGTTTACGTAGCGCTGCCCGGGGACCGCGTTGGAACGGCGGCGTCATTCGACGCCATTGCTTCTCAATCTTGCGAGCCGCCCGGTCGCCTTTGCAACGCATAGGCAGGACAAGTCACCGGCGGTTGTGCCGTGCATCTTCGTGGTCCGCGTCCGCGACGGCCAGATCGTCGAGTCCCGCGATTACGGCGACCACATCGGCCTCGCGCGCACGTTCGGACGCCTTGACAGTTCGTCGACCAACTTCACGACCAGCAGCGCCCTCGGTCCTCTTAGGTCTGGCAAGAGCGCCACGTCACCATGGCGACGCGCCCAGACGAACAGCGGTGAGCGACCAGTCCCAGCTGCCGCTCGTCTTGCGGCGTTGGGCAACGCCCGATCTGGCGCTCAGGTCGTCAGCGGCCGATCGGGATGATGGCGACCTGGTTGGCGATGTGTTCGGCGAGGTGCTCCAAGTCGACGGTGTCGCCCGTGTAGACGTCATCGTTGCGGCGACCTGCAGACTCGATCACGACAGCGTCGACAATGTCGGCGGTTCGCGAACGCCGACACAGCTCGCCGGCCTTGCGGGCCACCTCGTCGCTGAGGATCTCTGGGCGACAGTCGTCGAGGGCTCGGGCGAGCTGCGCTTGGCGCCTGCCGTCGCGCCACGCCTGGGCGGTCACGACGGTGGGGACAGTCGGCACCTCTCGTCGGTTGACCAGCCGGCGGAGTACAACCCACGCTTCGCGCTCGTTGCCGTCGAGAGCGACGAGCATGCCGGTGTCGAAGGTGGCGCCACTCACGAAGCGACGGCTCGGCCCGCTTTGGTCTCTGCCTGCCTACGGCGCTGCTTGGCACTGCGACGGGCCTCGGCCACCTTGTCCTCAAGGGCGTCGAGCTCGGTGACGCTGATGGCGCCGTGCTCGGCCTCCCACTCGTCGACCAGGTGGTGAAGAGCTTTGAGTCGCAAGCGGTCGGCGGCGGCGTCAGCGAGCCAGCTCGAGAGCGTGAGACCCTCGGCCTCGGCATCGGCTCGCGCATCGGCAAGTAGAACGTCGTCCATCGAGGCGGAGTACTTCTCAGCGGCCATGCCGCCAGCTTACTACCTAAGTAGGAATGTTTCCCGTCGTGTCAATGCGACTGACTTGTGTTGTGCGCCCGGTGCTCCGCAAGCGGATCCTCCACTGGGACCACGAGCGACAAGACCTCTGGTATGATTGGTAGTATGACAGCTAAGGCGAAGATTGCCGTCACCCTTCCCGGTGACCTGGTGGACGCGGCCCGCGCAGCGGTGCAGGCTGGACGAGCTCCGAGCGTGTCCGCCTACGTAGCCGGTGCTCTGGAGCAGCGAACCAAGCTCGACGACCTCGATGCCCTTCTCACCGAACTGCTCACTGAGACCGGAGGACCGCTCACCGACCGTGAACGAGCAGAGATCGACCGAGAGGCGGGATGGCGGTAGGCGCAACCCTCGACGCTGGTGCCCTCATCGCCTTCGAGCGAGCCGGGCGCAAAGCCGTGGTTCTCGTCGCTCGTGCCAGGGAGCGCGATGAGCCCCTATCCGTTCCGGTCGGAGCCATCGGGCAGGTGTGGCGCGACGGCCGGCGTCAGGCTCGCCTGGCCAGGTTGCTCGGATCGGACGCCGTGGAGGTTGTAGGACTGGACGACTTCGGCGCACGTGCGGCAGGCCAGCTGTGCGGCGCCAGCGGCACAACGGACGTGATCGACGCCACGGTCGTGCTCTGCGCGCAGGCTCGCGGACGCCGCATCGCCACCAGCGATCCCGACGACATGCGTCGCCTCGACCCGACGCTCGAATTAATCGTCGTGTGATGCGGGCCGCCCCTTGCCTCGGGCACCTCACCGCAACCGGATCCACTTACGGCATCGCGTCGCGGACCGCCGATGCCACCTGCTCCATGGCCTGGTAGGGACGAGGGCAGATGGGGCCGTTGGCGGCGACGCGGCTACTCCGCGGTCTGCAATCCGGTTCTGACCATCCACAGGTTGGCCGTCCGGGTCAGCGAACGCCCCGGCGTACCCCCAGCGCTGCTCGCCGGGCTCGGTCACGATCTTCGCGCCGGCGCGCTCGCTCAATCGTCTGATCGACCTCCTGGCCGCGCCGTAGAACTCAAACGCGGTCTTGCGATCGGTGGTTGGCAGGCTGATCAGGAAAGGAAGGTCAGACATCTCAACGGATGGGTTGGCCGTCCCGCAGCAGGAACCCCTACAACCCTCGGCCCAGCCGTCCTGGACGGCCGGCGCTGAGGGTGCCGGCCCCTCGCGCGTCCGGGCCCAACGCCACCTCATATAGATACGCCTATATAGTCTGCTCTATGCTGTTAGCATGACTTCTGATCGGGTTCGACGCAGCCCAGCGATCCTCGGCGACGCCCTCTACGACCTGGCCACCCTGATCGTGAGGGCGACGCCGCGGCAGCTGAGCCTGACCGCCGCATCGACGTTGTCCACGCTGGAGCGCGACGGCGCGCAACGCCTCACGGTCCTGGCCGAGTCCCAGGGCGTCACCCAGCCGTCCATGACGGCACTGGTGAACCGGTTGGAACGTGAGGGTCTCGTGCGGCGCCGGCCCGACCTCTGCGACGGTCGGGCCGTGCTCGTGGCGCTGGCCGAGGCCGGCGCCGAGCATCTCGCCACCCGGCGCCGCCAGGGACGCCAGGCCGTGGAGGGGCTCCTCGCGGAACTCTCCGCCGACGACCTCGATGCACTGGCCGCCGCGCTGCCGGCCATCGAAGCGATCAGCCACCTCGGCACGTCTGGGTCGCCGACCATCACTCCGACGGAGGTGCTGGCATGACTACCGGGCCCAGCCAACGCCAGCCCTTTCCACCAGCCCAAAGCGGTGTGGGCGGCGGCGTTCGGCTGTGTGGTGTCGTTCATGGGTATCGGCTTGGTCGACCCGATCCTGCCCGCGCTGCCAGCCAGCTAAGGGCGACCCCGAGCTCGGTCGAGCTGCTCTTCACCAGCTACCTTGTCGTCACGGCGGTGGCCATGCTGGTGACGGGGTGGGTGTCCAGCCGCATCGGCGCCAAGCGCACCTTGATCGCCGGGCTGATCTTGATCGTGGCGTTCAGCGCGGCGGCGGGAGCGTCGGGCTCGATCGGGGAGGTCGCCGGCTTCCGGGCCGGGTGGGGTCTCGGCAATGCCCTGTTCATCGCCACGTCGCTCGCGGTGATCATCGGCGCGGCGTCGGGCGGCTTCGCCGGCGCCATCATCCTCTACGAGACCGCGCTCGGCGTCGGGATCGCCCTGGGACCGCTGGTCGGCGGTGAGCTCGGGGGACAATATGGATTGACCATCCGTCCGGCCTGAGTGTAGAAGAGGCCGGTCCCCCGCGTCGTTCGTGGGGTTGGACGATCAGCCGCGCGGCTCCACCCGCGCGGCGGCCCACAACCGCATAGGAGGAAACCAGCCATGGCGAAGGCTAGATCTCTCGTCGGCCTGGATGTGCACGCGACGAAGATCGTCGCGGCGGTCCTGGACGCCGAGACGGGACAGTTGCAGACGTTTGCGATGAGCGGCGACAGCGACGCAGCGGCCTCGTTTTGCGCGGGCCTGCCGCGGCCGGTGCGCGCCGCGTATGAGGCCGGCCCGACGGGGTACGGGCTCGCGCGGGAGCTCGTGAAGCGTGGCGTGGAGTGTGTGGTCGCGGCGCCGAGCAAGATCCCCCGCGCGTCCGGGGATCGCGTGAAGACCGACCGCCGAGACGCCGAACACCTCGTGCGACTGCTGTTGGCCGGCAAGCTGCACGCGGTCCGGGTTCCCGGCGACGAGGAGGAGGCGCTGCGTGACCTCGTCCGGGCCCGGGAGGCGGTCCGAGTGGATCTGATGCGATCTCGTCATCGGCTCTCAAAGCTGCTGTTGCGCCACGGGATCCGCTTTGATGACGGTCACGCGTGGGCCAAGCCAACCGGGCGCTTCACCTCATCGCTGTCTGCCGGCTGCGCTACTGAGCGCACCCGCACCTATGCCGAACGCCGAGCCCGAGAGGGCAAATCCCAGCGCGAGATCATGCGCTGCCTCAAGCGCTACATCGCCCGCGAGGTCTACAACACCCTCCGGGCCGATCTTGCCGACCTTACGCCACCCCCGCCACGCGTGACAACCACGATCCTCTGCGGCAGCCCCGGCTTCGGCATCACCCGAAAGCGCTCTTGACATCTATAGGAACGTCCCGGCCGGGCTCAAACCCCCGTCAGCGCGCGGCTCGCTGTCTCGCCGGAGGATCCTCTACCGGGAGCGAGGAAGCTTCAAGCGCTTCGGCGATACTGGCGTAGCGCGCGGCGGATGATCTCGGAGACGGTGACGCCCTCAGCTGCTGCCCTCTCTGCCGTCTCGATGCGCAGGGTGGGCTCTAGACGTACCGATTCCACTGACTTGGCTGCGTCACCGAGAGGGGGGCGACCTGGACCGCGACGATGTCGCCGGAGCTGGCCGGGCTCGTAGCCTCGTTCGGCCTCATCAGCCAGCTCCTCGATCATCTCGTCGTCGATCGACTTCCCACTCTTCGTGCGACCGTAGGTTCGCTCTTTCATGAGTCTTTCCCCCCGAATAGCTCCAGTTCTGTGCTGCGCCGCAACCTCATAGCGTGGATCACCAGTACGTCGTCCTCGAGTTCCATCACGACAAGCTCGAGGAGGTTCCCGGCTCGGTCGGCACCAGCCATGAGGTAGCGCGGCGGGTCGTCGCCAAGCCCGGCCCAGGCCACAGCGTGCTCGTAGGCGTGGTGGATGTCCTCATCGGGATCTGATGGCGGCGTGCCGACCGGTGGTCTCCACACGGAATAGGTGTACTACGAGAATCCACTTTCACTTCCCCACGCTCGATACAGCTCAGGCCAAGGCCGCCCCCGGTCCCGGGCACAGCTCTCGGACGATTGGGAGCGGGTCGGAGGAGTTCTTCGACCCTTCGCTGATGAGCGCTCAGTCTCGCATCGGCAGGCACTGCGGAAGTCGCCGGTGGCAGTGTCCTCGCTCCTGCTACGGAACGATCTCGATCATCTCGGCGCCGTTGTTGCCGGCGTCGGCGACGCGCTCACAATCGTGCCGGAGCGATCGCCTCCAAGCATGGGATCGGCATTTCGTGGCTTTCGCTCCGCCGTCTAGCAGCAGTCCGTCAAGGCTCGGCCGGTGCTGCGTCCGCGCACCCTTTCCGCGGGCAATACCGAGCGGCTGAGATTGGACTCGTGATGCACAATGGAGAGGTCACTTGCGGCCGGACATCCGAGGACGCCCGCCTACCGCGGAGTTGATCGTCAATGTGCAAAGCAATGTCATCCAGTCGCCTCATCGCGCGTAACGGTCTGCCTTGACGATCGATCCGTTTACGGTCACCGCTGACGAGCTGCGCGAGGAGCTCGCTGCTGATCTCAGCCGGGGTGGGTACGTTTTTCGCGATGAGGGCGCGGGAGTGAGCGATCACCGCTACTTCGACAAATATCTTGTGCTCTCACGACCGGGCCTGCTCAGCCGCTCCGCCCGTCTGCTGGCCTCGCTCGTGCCTCAGGAATGCGAACGCATAGCCACGACCGGCGTTGCGTCCGTGACCCTGGGAACGGCGCTTTCACAGGAGATCGGCGTCCCCCTGCTGCTGGGTCGCGACGCCGGGGGCGAGATCGTCTTCGAGGGCGAGCTGTTCTCGAAGGTCAAGGTGATTCTGCTCGAGGACGTCACCTTTACGGGCGACCGCGCGCTGCGAGGCGCGTCGGCTTTGCGCGCGCGTGGGGTGGACATGCTCGAGGTGATCTGTTTACTCGACCGGCAGTCGGGCGCAGCGCAGCTGCTGGCTGAGAACGGGCTGAATTTGCGCGCCCTGTTCAACGAGGCACAGCTGCAGCGGTATGTCGGCGCCCGGGCGCGATGAGATCCGCCAGCGCCATCCGCATCGGGATGGATCTTGCCGTTGCCGCGCGGAGCATCGAAGCGCGGCTGGCCGAGCTGTCGGCGGTCGGACAGGGTAGCGATGGCGGTGTGACCCGGCTCGCCTACACCTCGCTCGAGAGAGAGGCGCACGAGCTGTTCGCCAGCTGGGCTGGCGTGGATGGCGTTAGCTGCGAGGTCGACGCTGCCGGTAATTCGGTGGCCACCTACCGCGCGGGTACCCCGTACCTGCTCGTTGGCTCCCACCTGGACACGGTCATTGACGGTGGTCGCTATGACGGTGCGGCGGGAGTCATCGGCGCGCTCGAGTCGGCGCGGGCGATTGCCGAGACCGCACCGCTCGGCGTCCGCGTGGTCGCGTTCGCCGGCGAGGAGGGAGCGAGATTCGGGCGGCCCAATCTGGGAAGCGCGTTGGCCGCCGGGCTCATCGACGCCGATGCCTTCGGCCGGCTGCGCGACGTCAACGGCACGACGCTGGCCGCGGCCAGCGCTGCTGTCGGGCTCGATCCGCTAGCCACGCCGGTGTGGCTCGGCCCGGATGTGGCCTGCTTCTTCGAGATCCACATCGAGCAGGGCCGCCAGCTTGAGGTAGGCGCGGCACGAATCGGGCTCGTCGACGCGATCGCCGGCAGCGTGCGCCTGTCCTTCGAGATCCGCGGACGCGCCGACCATTCGGGCGCGACGCCGATGCGTGGACGTTACGACGCCCTTGCCGCCGCCAGCGAGCTCGTCCTGGCGGTCGAGACGGCCGGCCGTCGCTACCGTTCTACGGTGGCCACTGTGGGGCGCATGGAGATAGCGCCCAACAACGTAACTACGGTTCCAGGCCAGACGACGCTGTGGGTGGATATCCGAGACGTCGACGCCGAGCTGCAGCGAGTGTGCGCGCGGACGATCCTCGAACGCGCCGGCGAGATCGGCGAGCGCCGCGGAGTGACGATCGTGGGAGAGGTCATCTCTGAACAGGCGCCGGTTGTGCTCGAGGCCTGGCCGCGCGCGCTTGCTCACGCCGAATGCGAGGGGCGGGGACTTGCCCACCGTGTCCTGCCGAGTGGCGCCGGCCACGACGCCGCGATCGTCGCTCGGCGCGCGCCGTCGGCGATGATGTTCGTACCGTGCGTTGAGGGCATCAGCCACTCTCCGCGGGAGCAAGCCAGTCCCCAGGACATCGCGCTCGCCGCTGACCTTGCCGGCACCGTGATGCTGCAAGCCAGCGCACTGCTGCACCCGAACGACGGTTAGAGCCCGAGGGCGGCGCCGTCAGAACGGGGGTCGGCCGCGGCCTCGAGATGATCCGCGAAGACCTGGATCGCCTGGGCGTGTCCCATGGTCTCGCTGTAGTCCTCCACCAGGCTCACGTTCTCCAGCCCACGCGCTGACAGCACGTCGGCCAGGGCGCTCCCGAACCGGGCCTCGAGGCGCAGCCCGCGGTGCGACTCGCCCCAGGTGCGCCCGAGCAACCAACGAGGATCGTCGATCGCCTGCCGCACGGAACGTCCGTGATCGATGACCCGGGTGGCGATCGCGGCCTGCGTCTGCGGTTGGCCCTCGCCCCCCATCGCGCCGTACACGAGCTCCACGCCACTCTCGCCAACCAGCATCGCAGCGGTGAGAGTATGGGCGGTGCGCTTGCCCGGCTCCAGCCGGTTGTGGTGCATGGGGTCCAGAGAAAAGAAGCAGCCGCGGTTCTGGAGCAGGACCCCGGTGTCACCGGCGACGACGCCCGAGCCCCACTCCATGTAGAGGCTCTGAATCACCGCCGCGGCGTTGCCCTCCGCGTCGACGGCACAGCTGAAGGTGGTATCGCCGACCGGCGGCGGCGTCGCGACCGCGCCCGCGACCGGCATGCGTAGGAGCTCAGCGCGCTCGGCGAGGTACTGCTCGTCCAGCAGCCAATCGATCGGGATGTCGACAAATTGCGGGTCCGTCAAGTAGCGATCACGGTCTTCGAACGCGAGTGCGGTGGCGCGCACGACGGCATCCACGTAGCCGGCGGCGTCACCAGCCAGCGCGGCCATGTCAACATGCTCGAGGATCCCGAGGATCTGCAGACCAACGAAGCCCTGGGAGTTGGGGGGCGGGGCGAGGACGGTGCGGCCGCGGTAGCGCACCCGCACGGGCTCGACCCAGTCTGAGCGGTGCGCGGCGAAGTCGTCGGCCGTCAGCAGACCGCCATGGCGGGCGAGGTAGGAGCCGATTGCGTCGGCCGTCGCGCCATCGTAGAACGCCTCACGACCCGAGGCGGCGATCGCCTCGAGCGTGTCGGCCAGCGCCGGGAGCCGCATCACTTCACCGCGCCCATACGGTGCGCCGTCGGGGTGCAGGTAGGCGGCCGCGATCGACGGCGCGGCGCCCAGCAGGTCACGCCATCCGGCCGAGCAGGTGGCCAGAGATTGCGCAACCGGAAACCCGTCGCGTGCCAGCTCGATAGCGGGCGCAAGGCAGTCCGAGAACGACATCCGACCGAAGCGACGATGGGCCTGGACCCAGCCGTCAACCGCACCGGGCACAGTGAGCGCGGCCCGGGGTCCGCGCGGCTCGATCTCGGCCGCGCCGGCGTAGGCCTCACACGTCGCCGCCGCGCCGGCTCGCCCGCTGGCGTTGAGTGCGTACTGGCGGTCGGTGGCGGCGTCGTGAACGAGCCAGAATGCGTCTCCACCAACGCCGGTCATGTGCGGGTAGACAACGCTGAGGGCGGCGTTGGAGGCGAGCATCGCGTCGACCGCGGTGCCTCCTCTCGCCAGGACGCCAAGCCCGGCAACCGAGGCAAGCTCGTGGGGGGTTGCGATCGCCGCGCGACGGGCGAGGAACGGCCTGCGGTGGTGAGGTTCGAACGCCACGGTCGGCATGCTCTCAGGCGATCTTGGCCGGCACGACGTCGAACGCCTCCAACGCGCCTGCGAAGCAGGCCATCGGCGCCCGCGTCAAGCCCGCGCCGATCTGGCCGATGCCCGGCTCGCGGTGGGCGATACCGGTGGTGATCACAGGCTCGAGGCCGGTGTCGAGGACCTTGCGGATGTCGATGCCGACCGGACTCCCAGCGAACCCGAGCACGGGTATCTGATATTCGACGTGGCGGCCAACGGTGATCGTCGCCATCTCCTCGCTGGTGGCGATCGCCTCGGCCGTAGTACCGCCGACGAAGCCCACGATCGCGGGCGCCGCAGCGAGAGCGAAGCCGCCGAGCCCGTACGTCTCGGCGATCGCACTGTCACCGATGTCCGGGTTTCCATCCTCCGGCCCGTAACCCGGGAAGTACAGTCCGTCGATCATCGGCGCGGGCGCGGTGAACCAGCGGTCCCCGGTGCCGCTCACACGGATACCCACCGTCACGCCGTTGCGCGCGTAGGTGGTCACCACCGTCGAGCCGGCAATGCCGTGGCCGGCAACCGTCCCGAGCTTGCTCGCCGCCATCGAGAAGTTGAGAAACCAGTAGTCGTTGGTGCGCAGAAAATCGAGGGCCTCGATTCCTCCGATGTCCGCGTGGCGAGCGAGCTCGGGAGCGAGCGCACGCGTGAGCAGCGCGCTCGCGGCCACGTTGCGGCTGTGACATTCGTCACCCATCTGCAGCGCCTGCGCGGTGATCGCCTTCAGGTCGATGGGGCTCTCCAGCCCCCGCAGGGCGGCACGCAGGCTCGGTCCCAGACGCTCGTTGATCCAGCGCAGACGCTCGATCACATCCTCGCCAAGCGCGCCGTAGCGCAGGCAGCGTCCCGCGCCTTCATTGAGGTTGGAGTAGGCGGTTCGGCCGCTGGCGGGGTCCTGGGCGACGATCAGCGGCATCGACGGCGAGATGATCCCGGCCATGGGTCCAACCGCGCCGTGGTGATGGCACGGCGAGAAGGCGATCTCGCCCGACCCCGCCATGCGCTCGGCCGCCTCGGGCGTGCTCGCCCAGCCCTCGAGATGCACAGCGCCGACAACGCCGGCCCGCATCGGCCCGCACATGTCCTCCCAAGCGATCGGTGGTCCAGCGTGGAGCAGGAGCCGCTCCGCATCCAGCGCCGGCAGGACGTCGCCGGCACGGGCGACGTCGACCCAATGCGCGCGGACGGCGAGCATCCGCTCGAGCGCCCACTCGTTGGCCTCCTCGATCGCCGGATCGGCGACCAGCCGGGCCAGCTTGAGACCGAGCCCGTCGTCCCCGTCCGCGGGCGGCCGCCAGTCGAGGCTCAGCACGCGCGCGCCGTGTACCGCCGGTGGCCCGGCGAACGACTCGACGCCGACATTGACGATGTCCGGCGCCGATTCCAGCAAACCCCCGAGCACAGTCACCGGGCCACCTCTGCCGCGAGAAGGCTCCCGGCCAGCCGGGCGGCGGCGCTGCTCGAGGTCGCCAGATGGGCTCCGGCCTCACCCAGCGTCCTCTCCTGACGGCCGAGGCCCTGGGGGTCGGCGGCCGTGCCAACCACGAACGCCACGACGCAGGGCGCGTTCTCGGTCGCTGTGATCGCGGCGATCGCCGGTGCGAGGTCGCCCCCCGGGTCGTCGCCCGCGAGGTGGCCGAGGACGACATCGAGGATGATGACGGCGGTGCGCGGATCCTGGGCCGCCGCGCGCAGCATGTCCAAGCGCATGCCGGGATCGATCATCGGGTGGGGTCGGCCGACCGTGAAGCGGTCGTCGCCGAGGTCGAGGATCATGTGCTGATCAGGCAGCTCAGCGGGACGGTTGACGCTCGGGGACCGGGCATCTGCACTGATCGCTCCTAGGCCCGGCTCCAGGATGAGCGCCGCTTCGTATGCGAACGTGCCTCCCGCATACAGCCCACGCAGCAGGCGACGCTCGTCGCCGAGCGGCGACAGCTGGACGTCGCTTTCGCCGAGCGAGGGTGGCTCCTCGCCAGTTGCCTCCCGGACGAGCAGGCGCGCCGCCTGCTCGAGGGTCGCCGCCAGCACGACTCCCTTCGGGGCCTCGCCCTCGGCGCCCAGAAACGCCGCGATCACCGGCTTGCCGCTCGCCGCCGCGCGGATCAGGACGGCCTCCGCGATCGCGGGATCGGGCGGCTTGGAGACGAGTCCGAGAACCCGCGTAGCCGGGTCAGCAGCGAGCGCATCGAGCGCATCGAGCATCGATGTGGCGCCCACCGCCGCGCTGAGGTCACGGCTGCCCACGCCGATCATGTGACTGATCCCCGCTCCCCAGCGGTCGATGAGACTCGAGACCTGTTGCAGCCCAGTTCCCGAGGCACCGATCAGGCCGATGTCGCCACGGCGCACCTGGTTGGCGAAGCCGAGCGGCACGCCCGCCACGATCGCGGTCCCACAGTCGGGCCCCATGACCAGCAGACCCCGCTCGTGCGCCTCCCGCTTGAGCGCCACCTCCTGCTCGATAGGCACGTTGTCGCTAAAGACGAACGCGCTCATCCCCAGCCGCAGCGCCTTCAGCGCCTCGGCCGCGGCATAGCGTCCCGGCGTGGAGATGATCGCCAGTGTGGCGTCCACCGCGGCCAGCGCGCGCGCCCGTCGCGGCTCGCCGCCTTCGTAAGCGGAAGGTGTGGCGCCACGACTCAGCGCCTCGTCGGCCGCGGCAAAGAGTTCCTCGATGCTGCCTTCGTCGGCGTCGACCGCCACGACGAGATCGTTGGGCCCTGCGCCAGCGGTCTCGTCGGTGAGCAGGCCGACCGCGGCGAGCACGTCCTTGTTGGATGGGGTCGCCATCACGAGGCTGGCAGCGCGTACGCCCGGGCGCGCGCTCAGCTTCGCCGCGATCCGCATGAGCACGACTGAGTCAAAGTACGCGCCCGGTTTGACGAGGCAGCGGACCGGCATCGCCCGCACTGTACCCCCCGAACACCAAGCGATCATGAGCAGAAACTGCCAACAGAGGGGGTGAACATCCATCAGCAGGTGCCATTGACTCCCGGATTAGCTCCCGCCATTCTGCCTCCACACTGTCCACCGGTGAACGCAACGGAGGGAGGAGCGCCCGATGGATCTCCTGATCACCAACGCGCGAGTGTGGGATGACCGTCCGCCGGTCGACATCGCCGTCGATGGTGAGCGCATCGCCGCCATGGAGCCGGACCTCCAGGTCGAGGCGGCCCGCACCATCGACGCCGGCGGCCGCGCCGCGCTGCCCGGGTTTGTCGAACCCCATCTCCACCTCGACAAGGCGCTCATCTACCGCCGCCAGCCGACTCGGGACGGAACGCTCGAGGAGGCGATTCGCCTAACCGCGCAGCTGAAGGCCGAGCAAGACCGTGAAGACGTACTCGAGCGCTCTCGCGCCGTGCTGAACATGGCCATCGCCAACGGCACAGTGGCGATCCGCGCCCATCCGGACGTTGATCCGATCCAAGGGCTGATCGGCATCGAGACCGGACTTACGGTGCGCGAGGAGTACCGCGACCTGATCGACCTCGAGCTCGTCGCCTTCCCGCAGGAGGGCATTATCAAGGCGCCTGGGACCCGCGAGCTGATGGAGGAGGCGCTACGGATGGGCGCCACGGTCGTTGGTGGCTGTCCGTACAACGAGCGCAGCTGGGAGGACTGCAAGCGCCACATCGAGATCGTCTTTGAACTCGCGCGGCGGTTCGATGCGCCGATCGACATGCACGTCGACTTCGCGGATGACGCGACTGACCAGCGCTACGCGGCGGCGGGCTACATTGCCGAGACGACGATCAAGCACGGGTACCAGGGTCGTGTGTCGCTGGGGCACGTCACGAGCCTGGCCTCTCTGACTCGGGAGGAGGCAGCGCCGGTGATCGAGGGCCTCCGCGACGCGCAGATCAGCATCGTCACGTTGCCCGCCACCGACCTGTACCTCGGTGGCCGCGGCGACGAACGCAACCAGCGGCGTGGGCTCACCCCCGTGCACCTGCTGCGCGACTCGGACGTAAATGTCACGTTCTCCTCCAATAACGTCCGCAACGCCTTCACCCCGTTCGGGAAGGCCGACATGGTGCAGATCGGCAACCTGCTCGCCCACGTCGCGCAGTTCGGCACCCCTCACAGCCAGGCCGAGGTGCTGCGCATGGCGACCTATGACGCGGCGCGCTCGATCGGACTCGCCGACTACGGGTTGGCCGAGGGTCGGCAGGCGGACATCGTCATCTGCGACAGCCCCCTGGTGGCAGACGTCCTGGCCGACATCCCACCCCGGCTGTGGGTTCTCAAGCGGGGTCGCGTCGTTGTCGAGACGCACCACGAGACCATCATCCACCGATCTGCCCCGGTCCCTCGGGCGTAAGGAGAAAACGCTGTGGCCCCAGACATCACGGACGCGCTCCCCACCGGCGAACACGCCACTCCCGAGGCGGGACCTGCCCCGGGCGAGCGACGCCGAAGCTGGCTGAGCCTGCCCAGCGAACTGTCCGCATCACTGCTGGCCATCACCACGGTGCCGATCTCCAACGCCCCGCCCCACTTCCCGCCATGGGCGGTCTTCATCAGCTGGGCGGGGACGTTCGCCTCTGGTGGGCCAAAGCGCGACGTGATCCGCAAGATTGTCCCGGTTCAGGTGCTTGGCTCCTTCACGGCGATGCTGATCGTGCTGCTCTTCAACGCGGCGTCGCATCACTGGTCGGGGACTTCGTTCACGATCGCCCAGATGATCATCCTCGGCGCCCTCAACTCCTCCATGATCCTGGTCGGACGCCTCGTGCCGGCGCTCAGCTATGTCCCCGGGATGTTCTTCGGCTTCGGCTCGTTTTTTGCCACCTACTACGGCGGCTTCGGGCTACACCCGCACGACGCATTCGCATCGCTGTGGGCAGCGGCCGCAATGAACGCGCTGGGTGTTGCCTACGCGTGGCTGCAGCCGAAGCTCACGCGGGCGGCAGATCAGCATCACTGACACGTTCATGACGTGCGCTGAGGACGTCGCCCACGGCGGGCAGTTGGAGGCCCGCAAGCATTCCGCTGAGGATGTCCGTCCCCGAGGTCGCGCCCAGTGCCAGGACTCGATGAGCGCGAACCGCCATCTCGATTGAATCGCGGCTCGCCATCGCCTTCGCGAGCTCGATGATGGACTCCCTGACGCGTCCGCGCACCGCATGCGCCATCGCGGTGTAGCTGATGTCATTGGTTCGGTGGGCGTTGGCGTCGATCACCTCGAGCAGCAGAGCCTGATAATGACGCCCGCGGGCGCCCAGCAGCGCACAGCCCACCGCGATTCCAAGGACATAGTCGTCACCGGCGGGGGTCAAGCCCGGTCCCAGCCCGATCAGCCGGCCCCCATGATCATGCGCCGATCTCACCTGATGGGCGCGCAGCGCCGAGCTCAGGCCTCTTGTGGCCTGGGCCAGCACCAGGGCTGTTTGCGCCTCCACCGCGCTCGCCGGCCGATGACGGGGCTTGATCCCTCCGGGGACGCCGTGCCAGTCGACGAACTCACGCATCCAGTGAAGTGAGAGGACCGGTATTGGTAGCGACGCCAGCAGGGGAGACCATGGCCGCGTGTGATCCAACGAGACACTGAGACCGCCGGCCGCCAGCCCTGCTTTCAGGATCACGATCGGCATCCTCGGGCACAAGCCGAATCGATCGAACGCAGGCGTATCAACGACGAGCGTGGCGGGAGCATTGTCGGCCCCACTAGACCCCAGCGTGTACAACTGGTTATCGGTGGCCCGGCGCAGATTCACCGTATGGCGAAAGACGCTGTGAATCCGTCCCACGAACGTTCCCGAGGACAGGCGATCCAAGAAGGACGCGTCTCCCGAAATTCCTGTCATCGGCGCGCTCATCGGTGTGGCGCTCCTAACAGATTCCCCGGCTATGACCCCTCCCGGGCGGCGACGAGGCGTGTACCCGTCAGGCCCTCGAGTGCGTCGGCCAGGCGATGGGGGCTCGTGATCAGGACCTCATCGCCACCCGCCTCGAGAAAGCCAAGCGCGGCGTTGATCTTCGGACCCATGCTGCCGACCGGAAACTGACCGCCAGCCAGGTGTCGCCGCGCCTCGTCGATGCCGATCACGTCAAGCGCGCGCTCATCAGGTCTGCCGAAGTTGACGGCGACACGGTCGACGCCCGTGGTGATGCAAAGAAGGTCGGCGCCGAGCGCGGTTGCCAGTAGCGCGGAGGCGAAGTCCTTGTCGACGACGGCCTCGATGCCGCGAAGCCGTCCGTCGGACGCCTCGAGCACCGGGATCCCGCCGCCGCCGGCGGCGATCACGATGAAGCCTTCCCGGACCAGCGTCTCAATCGCGTCCTGCTCCACGATCCTGACCGGTCGCGGAGATGCAACCAGTCGCCGCCAGCCACGGCCCGCGTCCTCAGCGACCGTCCATGCGTGCGATTGGGCCAGCGCCCGGGCCGTCGGCTCGTCGTAGAAACTGCCAATCGGCTTGGTCGGCGTGGCGAACGCGGAATCCCGCGCGTCGACGACCGTGTGCGTCAGCATCGCGACGACCTGCTGGGAAAAGCCCGCGGCACGAAGCTCGCTTCCGAGCGTCGCGCCCAGGATGTAACCCAGGCTTCCCTGCGAGTCGGCGACGCACATGTCCAGAGCAAGCTGTGGTAGCCCCGGCTCGATCTCGGCCACGAGATCGGAGCGTCTCAGAATGAACCCGACCTGCGGGCCGTTGCCATGGGTCAGGATGATCCGCCAGCCTGCCGCGACCAGTCGACACAGCTGTACGGCGAGACCTCGGGCCGCCTCGAACTGCTCGGCGATGGTGGCGGGACCGCTGCTCTCCAGCAACGCGTTGCCACCTACCGCGACGACCGCGGTCCTGGTGGGGCCGGCCATCCGAAGACTGTAGGGACCGAGCGCGCCTGAGTCATGGGCAGGAGCTGACATCAATCTAGCTTCCTCGTTGTCACCCTGCGCTACGCTCCGCGTGACGTGCCGCACAAGCTCACGGACCGTGACCGGTCGGCAGAAACGGCAATCGCAGTAGAAGATGCCCTCTCGTTGCGATGCCTCCGTGGGGCGTCAGTGCTTGCCGGCCGGGACGGGGTCGGGCGGCGCATCCGCGGTGTCAACATCATGGAGGACGCCGACATCGTCCGCTGGATGCGCGGCGGCGAGCTGCTGCTGACGACGGGCTATACGATCCGCGAGGATCCGCTGGCTCTCGTCCGGCTCGTGCCCGCCCTGGCCGAGCGCTCACTCGCCGGCCTGGTGGTGAAGCTCGGCCTCTACGTCAGCGTGCTTCCCGACGAGGTCCTGGCGGTTGCTGACCGGCTCGCCTTCCCGGTCATCGGGTTGCCCGCCAGCATGATGTTCGACGACATCCTCTCCGAGGTCTTGGGCACGATCCTCAATCGCCACGTTGCCGAGCTCGAGCGCTCGAACGCGATCCACGCCAGGCTGACGGCGGTCGCACTCGAAGGCGGCTCCTTTCACGAGCTTGCTGAGGCAGTCGGCGAGCTCGTTAATCGCCCGGTGGCGATCCGGGATGCGCAAGGTCGGGACCTTGCCGCGACCCCCGACGTCCCCCAGGATCCTGACGCGGCGCGCGTGGCCAGACGAATCAAGGTCGGCGAGACCAACCACGGCGAGGTCGTTGTCTGGACCGGGGGCGCGGAGGTAGCGGGTCACGAGCTCAAGACCATGGAGCACGGCGCCACCGTGGCGGCGATGGCGATCGCGCAGGAGCGCGCAGTGATCTCCAGCGAGCAGCGCCACCGCACATTGCTCTTGATGTCGCTCGTCTCCCGGCGCCCGGTTGACCGTGCCGAGATCGCGCGCTGGGCGGTGGCGATGGGGTGGGACATGGAGATCTCACGCGCCGTTCTGCTGGTCGAGCTCGCCGACGCCGGTGGCGCGGGGGTGCGTGTGGCGGGGCGGCCGATCGAGGAGCAGCTCGTTCGTGCCGCGGAGAACGTGGTCACGCCGCGGCCGATCGTTTGGGGGCTTCGCTCCGGCCTCGCGCTGCTGGCCGAGCCGCGCCCGTCGCTCAAGCGAGTCTCGCGTGCCCTCCATGCCACCCTGTCGCGGACGTGGCCGGAGTTGCGGGTGATGATCGCTGCCGGCAGCGTCGCCGAGGAGGTGGACCATCTCGGGCGTAGCTACGAGGAGGCCGCGTCGACGCTGGCCCTGGGACGAGAGCTGAACGACCAAGGCTTCGTGCTCGAGCACAACGAGCTTGGTGTCTACCGGCTCCTGTCGCGGCTGCCGTCAGGGGAGCTGCGCCGCCATCGGGCCGAGACGATCGGACCGCTGCTCGACTATGACCGTGACCACGACGGCGCGCTCATCCACACGCTTGAAGTGTTCCTGCGCTGCGGACGCAACCGGGTGCGGGCGGCAGACGAGCTGTTTGTCCATTACAACACCCTGCGTTACCGCCTCACGCAGATCGACACGCTCACCGGTGGATTGAGCCGCGACGCCACAAGTCGGCTGAACCTCGAGGTCGCTGTGTGCGCCCACCGCCTGCTGCAGGGCCGCAAGGAGGCCTGAGTCGTACGAACTACGACGGCAACATCTCGAGTCTCTCACGCACCGCGGCAATCCGCACCGCAGAGTTGCTCCACGGTCGAGCTCTCGGGACTTGTAGTTCTTTGATTTCAATGCGCTACTGACCGCCGCGAGCGCGTTACTCTCTGAACAGGACGAGGAGCAGCGTCGCCCAGTGGGGGTGGCCGGACCGCTCCTTCCGTCCAGCTATGCGGAAGTCGCATGCTCGGAGTGCGGTTCTGAGCAAACTGAGCGGTCTCGAGTTCCGCGGCGGCGAGGCTGCCACTCCGCAAGGTCAAGCAACAGTCGCCGAGGCGCGCTTCGTTTGCTGGGTCGTCAATACTCAGCAAGCGACCGACCCGTCGAAGCAGAAGGCTGGCCGGATGTCGTGCAGAATGTCGCTCCTGAGCAGCTCCGGTAGTCCCTGCGCGCGGTCGAGCGGCTCCTGCTTTCATCGCGTGGCATGCATCTCGCGGTCCGCGTCGGCGCACCTCCTTCGCGCGGAAGGCAGGGAGATCGGGAGAGCCGCCTTCTACCTTGTGGTGAGGATTGGAGCGGGCTCGCAGCGAGACCCAGACGCCCGCTCTCGGGGTTTGCGGAAGCACGGGCAAGCCGAGTCCCGAGTGCTCCTCTGGAACGCCAGGAGAAGCGAGCATGCACGTCTGCTCGGGACCACGCTGCATATGCAGTCGCCGGTCGAACCGTTCGTCGCGGCGATGTTGGCCATTGACAGGCCGGCGACGTCTAAGCCGCTTCGTGCGATGATTCGACGTCTATGTAAACGGTATTGCGCCTAGCCCGTCCAGCCCGGTCGTGTCGAGGCTCGGATCCCGGCTCGCTACCGTGATCGCAGGCGATGCCCCAGCTTCCCGATCACATCGGTCTGCGACGTGAGCAGAGCCGGGCGCGGTTGCGCCGGCGCCGGGTGCGCCAGCGGCGCGCGGTGGCGCTCGCTGGGCTGCTCATCGTGGCCGTGGCGCTGGTCGGCGCGAGCGGCGGTGGAAGCGGTGCCCCGCCGCGCGTGCACCACCGCCGGGTCTCCTCGATCAGCGTCCCGGCCCGGGCTGCAGTCGCGCGCCCGCGACGGCTGAGCGCTCTCGAGGCCCGCGGAGTCGCGACCATCCGCAAGCTCGCTGCGCTGGGTCTACCGGTGTACTGCGGCGGCCGGCGCGGCAACGCGGTCGCGTTCACGTTCGACGACGGCCCCGGGGTATATACCCACTACGCCTTGAAGAAGCTGGCTGAGGCCCGCGAGCGGGCCACGTTCTTCGCCGTCGGCAAGAGCATCGACGCCTTCCCGGGCTACCTCCCGCGCGAGCTCGAGGTCGCCGCGATCGGTGACCACACCTTCACCCACTCGGATCTGATCGCGCTCTCCGCCGCGCAGATCACGTCTGAGATCGAGCGGACCCGGGGGCTGATCCAGCGGCAAACCGGTCAGCCGGTGGTCCTCTTCCGACCGCCTTACGGCGCGCACAACTCGGTAGTGGACGGGATCCTCAAGCGGCTGGGGCTGCTCGAGATCATGTGGTCAGTCGACTCGGCTGACTCGCTGGGAGCGAACTACGCCGGGATCATCCGCAACGCGAGCGCGGCCTGCATCCGGGCGCGATCATCGAGCTGCACGAGAACCGAGGTCAGACGATCCGCGCGCTGACCACGCTCCTCCCGGAGCTCCACCGGCGACATCTGCGGTCGGTCAGCCTCCCGGAGCTGTTCGCCACCGACCCGCCGTCCGCCGCGCAGCTCCGGCGCGGGGAAGCGGCCTGCGCTTCCGGAAGTCGGCTGTCCAGCGCCGGCGCGGAGTAGGGGGCAGATCCGTGCCGTTCCGGGCGCACGCTAGCGAGGCGAGATCAGGGTGGCACCGGGGATGTAGGCTGCGATCCGGCGTGGGTCTCGAGTAATCAGCGGACGGGCGGTGATGGCTGCGTGCGCCCTCGGTGAAGACATCGAGCAGCACGCTGCTGTCGACGACCGTTCCCACTGTGGCGCTCACCGCCGGGTCAGGGCAAGGATCTCGTCGGTGCTCAAGTCGCCTTCGCCGGAAGGCGGGGGCCCGCTTGGGACAGCCTCTGCGAAGATCCCGGCCGCATGGCCGCGCCGCTGATCGCCTTTCTGTCGGACTACGGCCTGGCCGACGATTTCGTCGGGGTCTGTCACGCGGTGATCGCGGGCATCTGCCCCGAGGCCCGGGTGATCGACCTGACCCACGGCGTACCCCGTCATGACGCCCGCGCCGGCGCGATCCTGCTGGCTCAGGCGCTGCCCTATCTGCCCGTCGGCGTCCACCTGGCCGTGGTCGATCCCGATGTCGGGGCCGCGCGCCGGGCCGTGGCTCTGAGCCTCGCCGACGGTCGCCAGCTGGTCGGTCCCGACAACGGGCTGCTCGCCCCCGCCGCAGAGGTGGGTGGGGGAGTGGTGGAGGCGGTCGACATTGCCCGCTCGCCGTTTCGCCTCGAGCCCGTGGCGGCAACCTTCCATGGGCGTGACATCTTCGCGCCGGTCGCCGCGCGGCTTGCTGCCGGCGCGGCGCTCGGGGAGGCGGGGGACCCGGTCACCCCGGGTGAGCTGGTCACGCTCGAGCAGTCAGTTCCCCGGCGCGAGGACGGGGCTTTGCTCGCCCACGTGCGCTACGTCGACCGGTTCGGCAACCTCCAGCTCGACGCCGCACACGACGATCTTGCCGGCAGCGGTCTCAAGCTCGGCCGCCCGGCGACCGTCCAGCCGGCCGGCCAGGCCGTGCACCGCGTCCAGTACGCGCGCACGTTCGCCGACGTCGGCCCCGACGAGCTGCTGCTCTACGAGGACGCGGCTCGGCGCCTGTCACTGGCCGTCAGCCACGGGGATGCCGCCGCCCGGCTCGGCGTGGCGGCAGACGACGAATTGCGGATCCGGCCCGCGTGACAGACGGGCCACCGCGCGCCCCTGGCGCCACGGGGTCCGGGCCGCGCGTCGGGCTCGGGTCTCCGCGGCTGCATCTGCGCCGCACCGACTCGACCAACACCCGCGCCCGGCAGCTGGCGGCGGCCGGCGCCCCGCACGGGACGCTGGTGACCGCCGGTGAGCAGACCTCCGGACGCGGGCGCCAGGGCCGAAGCTGGAGCGCCCCCGCCGGGCGGGCGCTGTTGTGCTCGCTGGTGGTCCGGGATCCGCCGCGGCTGCTGTCCCTGGCCGCCGGGGTGGCGGTCGCCGAGCTGGTCGGTCCCGAGGCCTGGGTCAAGTGGCCCAACGACGTGCTCGTCGACGGGGGCAAGGTAGCTGGGATCCTGGTCGAGGGGCGTCCGCAGGAGCGCTGGGCGGTGCTCGGGATCGGCCTCAACGTCGCCGGGGGACAGGACGATCTTCCCGTTGAGCTGCGGGGCGTCGCCGCCACCCTGGGCCTCGCGCCCGAGGCGATCGAGCCGACGCTCGCGCGCCTGCTCGCAGGCCTCGAGCGATGGATCCCCGCGTCCGCCGCCGACGTGCTGCAGACGATCCGCGGCCGCGACGCGCTGTGCGGCCACGGAGTCCGCTGGGCCGGCGGCGAAGGCCGGGCCGAGGGGATCGACCCGGCGGGCCGGTTGGTCGTCCGCAGCGGTGGACGCGTTCACGCGCTGGACGCCGGCGAGGTCCACCTGCTCTGACTGCAGGCGACCGCCGGCGCGCGCGTGGGGGAGACTGTGGGGATGGACAACGATCAGATAGCCGCCTACGTCGATGAGCACGCGCCCGAGCTCGACGCTCAGGACGTCGCTGCCTTCATGGCCGAGCACGCCAAGCCCGACGATCAACCGGGCTCGCACATAGCGTGGGCGGTCGGCGTGCTGCGTCAGCGGGGCGAGAACGAGCTTGGCGACCGGGTGTCGGTCGATCGGGTTGCCGACGAGCTGCGCCGCCGCGACCGGTAGCCGCGCCCTAGGCCGCTTCCTCGGCGGTGCTCACGTGGTCGAGGTCGAGCTCCGCGACGTTGGCGTCTGACTCGGGCGAGCCGGCCCCGTTGGCGGCGGCGCCGGACTTGCGCCGGCGGCGCTTGGAGCTGCGCCGTCCCTTGGGGAAGTTGCGCAGCAGCTCTCGCGCGAGCGCTGCCGGCTTGCGGGCCATCCGCGTGCGTGCGCCGCGCAGCGCCTCCTCGGCCTCCGGGGTATGGGCCAGGGCCGCCGCGAGCAAGGCAGCCGACAGGCGCCGATCCTCCTTGCGTGACGCGTGCACGAGGCGCCGGGCGTTGCGCGCGTGGGCGGACCCTGAGGAGTTGACCAGCAGGCCCAGCAGCCGCTTGGTCTCGGGCCAGCGCTGCACGGCGTACTCCTCGTGCACCTCGCGGGTGTACTCGGCCATCCGCCAGATCCACGCGTTGGCCTGGTCCCGGCGCCCGATCCGGCGTTCGGCGAGCGCCTGGAGCAGGATCTTGACCCCCTCCCGGCGCTCGTCACGCGGCCAGCCGCCCATGATGTCGATCGCGGTGTCGAAGGCCTCCGCGTCACGGCCGGCGGCGATCTCCTGCAGCGCCCGCAGCTGCAGCTGCGGATTGCGGTTGCGCTGCACGGCGGTGACCAGGAAGCGCCGCTTCAGCTCGCCGCCGCGGTCGAAATGGAGCATTGCCTTGGCGCGCCGCCAGCCGTTGGGTGCCACGCGCGCGCCCGCCAGCGCAGCCCACACGTGCTGCTCGCCGTAGTCCAGGTTCTCGACCGCGATCCGCCACAGCTCGCGCTCGAACACCTCGGCCCGGCGCTCGGGATCCGGGGTCACCGGCAGCACGCGGCGCTCGACCCGGACCCGTCGGCCGCGGCCGCGGCGCACCGGCCCGACGACGATCGCGCCCCCGCGGTACACGTCTCGGTCCAGCAGCGAGTGAAGCGTCACCACCGGGTCGTCGTGCTTGGTGGCCGGGTGGACGAAGTCAATCACGATCCCCGCCTCCTTGCCCGGATGACGCCGGGTCACGCGGCCGACGCGCTGCTGATAGATGCGCTTGGACGCCGTCGGGGCCAGGTGCATGCAGATCGTCGCCCGCGGGCTGTTCCAGCCCTCGGCGAGCAGCTGGGCGTTGACCAGCACGTCGACCTTGCCGGACTCGTAGTCGGCCAGGATGCGGGCCAGCTCGCGCTTGGGCGTCTCGCCCGAGACCCCCATCGCGTTGATCCCGATCTCCCGGAACGCCGCCGCGACGTTGTAAGCGTGCTTGACGCCGGCCGCGTACACGACACCGGGCACACCGTTGAAGCGCGTCTTGTAGAGATCGGCGATCGCCGAGTTGAACGGGGTCTGGTCCAGCAGCTCTGCCAGCATCTCCTGGTCGAACTCGGTGTCGACCTCGCCCCGGCGCAGCGGCACCTTGGCGATCGTCCGCACCCCCGGACCGGGTGGGATGCGGATGCAGCGCAGCGGCGAAATCACCCCGCGCCGGGCCGCCTGGGCGAGATCGAAGCGGCTGGTCTGGGTGGGGAACAGGTCGGTGACGTGGCGCGCGATCAACGCGCCTGTCGCGGTCATGCCGACGAACACCGGTCCCGCCCAGGCGCGGATCGCCCCCGAGGTCTTCTCGCCCAGGGCCGTGTGCGCCTCGTCGCAGATGACGATCGTGTAGGCGTCGGAGATCCGTCCGGCGTTGCGGACGAACCACTGATAGGTCTCGACCGTGACCGGGCCGTTGGCGGCATCCTGACCCTTGAGCAGCGGTCCGCTGATCCGGTCACGGTAGCCGCGGTCGCGCAGCTCGCCGTGGAACTGATCCACCAGGTTGCGGCGGTGGGTCAGGATCAGGACGCCGCCAGTTCGCGAGGCCTCGACGAAGCCGAGCGCGGCGACCGTCTTGCCGGCGCCGGTCGCGTGCTCAAACCAGAATCGCTTGGCCGCATTGGGATCCTCGGCCTGCTCGTCGAGCTGGGCCTGGTCGGCTTCTTCACCCTCGTCGTGCCAGTCCTGGGGCTCCTCGTCCTCGGCTTCTTCGTCTTCCTGCTCGTCGTCCTCTTCGTCCTCGTCGTCGAATCCGAGCTCGTCGTCCTCGTACCCGTCCTCCTCGGCCGAGGCCTTCGAAGCCGTGGAAGCCGTGGAAGCCGTGGAAGCCTTGGAAGCCTTGGAAGCCTTGGACGCCTTGGGCTCGGCGGGCTCGGGAGCCGGGTGATGACCGTTGCCGTTGCTGTTCGCGCTGCGCTGGGCCTCGGCGAGCAGGGCGGTCAGCGTACCTGACAGGGCATCGACCTGGTGGGCCGAGAGCATCGTGCCGTCGACCAGATGAGGCTCCTCCTCGGAGAGCACGCGCTCGAGCCCGAGCAGCAACGAGAACTCCCGTCGCCACTGCAGCGATGGCTTCTTGTGACCTGCCGTGACCTCCTCCAGCGCGGCGTCGAGCGCGCGCCGACGAGCCGACCCTGGAGCCAGGGCCACTTCGAGCGTCTCGCCGTCATAGACGAAGCGCTCGCGCGTCAGCAGCTCAGCGCGTGCGATCGCGTCAGGACTCGGAAAGGGGGTGGTAACACCCATCAGTGTTGGAAGGTTGCGTCGGAATGAACGAGCCGCGGCGCAAAGTCGAGCGGCTCAGGCGGTCCCGGCAATCGTGCCGAGCAGGCGAACTACCTCAGAAGCGTCCCCCGGCCTCTACCGAGAAACTATATCGGTCATTAAACCAGAATGCGACCAACGGAGCGTATGGCAAGCTGCTGCGATGACCGACACGCTCACCTACGAGGTCCGTCGCGCCCGCGGCGCGGACGAGATGGACAAGGTGCTCGAGATCCGCCATGAGGTCTTCTGCAACGAGCAGGGCGTGCCCGCGCGCGAGGAGCTCGACGGCCGCGACCCCGACGCGGTGCACCTGGTGGCGATCGCCGGCGACGACGTCCTCGCCACCTGCCGCCTGCTGTTCGTGGGTCCGACGGTCCAGTTCAGCCGCCTCGCCGTCCGGTCCAGCGCACGCCGCAACGGGGTCGCCGGCGCGCTGCTCAAGCTCGCCGACGACGAGGGCCGCGCAGCCGGCGCTCGGCGGCTGGTCCTCCACGCCCAGACCTACGCGCGCTCGCTGTATGAGGCCGCCGGGTATCAGCCGCGCGGGCGGGTCTTCATGGAGGCCGGGATCGAGCACATCGCGATGGAAAAGCAGCTCTAGGCGCGCGCGTTCGTGCCGGAGCTGCGCATCGATCCGCTGACCGGCCAGCGCGCGATCGTCGCGGGGGCCCGGGCGCACCGTCCGGACGCGCAGCTGCGCGTGGACCCCGCCGCTCCGGTGGCGCGCGAGGACGACCCGTTTCTCGACGGTCACGAGGCTCGCACCCCGCCCGAGCTCTACGCGCTGCGGCCGGGGGGCGGAGCGGCCGACACCCCCGGATGGCAGGTCCGCGTCGTGCCCAACCTCTACCCGGCGCTGGCCCCCGACTCAGAGGCGCCGGCGCCGAGGGCCGACCCGGACCTGTTCTGGGCCGACGCCGCGCGGGGGTCCCACGAGGTGATCATCAACGCGCCCGATCCGGTCGTCTCGCTCGCCGAGCTGTCAGCCGAGCAGGTGGCGATCGCGCTGGAGGTCTGGCGCGAGCGGATGCGCGTGCACGCGGAGGCGGCCTGCGTGCACGTGATCGTAAACCAGCGGCTCGAGGCCGGCGCTTCGCTGCCCCACACCCACGCCCAGCTCTACGCGCTGGACTTCGTCCCGGCGGCGATCGCGCGCGAGCGCGAGCGCTGCGGGGCCTATGCGACTCAGACCATGGGCGGCAACCTGCTCGGCGATCTGGTCCAGCAGGAGGTTCGCCAGCGCGAGCGGATCGTCGCGATCGACTCAGAGGCGGTGCTGATGTGCCCGTTCGGCGCTCGAGTGCCTTACCAGCTGCTGATCGCCCCGCGTACGCCCCGCCGGCGCTTTGAGGACGACGGGCCGACCGGGGGGGCGATCCTGCACGGCGCGCTAGGCCGCCTGGCCCGTCGCTTCGGCTCGAGCCCGCCCGTGAACCTGTGGGTCCGCACCGCGCCGCGGGGGGCCGAGCACTTCTGCTGGCGGATCGACATCCTCCCGCGGCTGACCCCCCTGGCCGGCCTCGAGCTCGGCGCCGGCGTGGGGCTGAACACGGTCGCCCCCGAGCAGGCCGCCGCCGAGTTGCGCGAGGCGTAGCGGCTCTCCAACGCCTCAGAGCTCGGACAGCAGTTCGATCGCCTCGACATCGGCCAGGTCCAGGTGCGAGCCTCGGCGGCGCGTGAGGGCGTCAGCCACTCGGTCGAGGTTCTCCCGGTCCGGGTTCACGGCGATGTCGAGGTCCTCGGTGCTTCGGACGTAGCCGTAGAACAGCTCGACGCGCGAGACCACTGTCGCATTCCCATTGGGGAGCAGGCTGTCGGTTGCTTCAGCCTCGCCCCTCGTGCTCGTGGATCGATCCGGCTCGGAGTCCCAGGTCAGCAGCCCGCCGAGCGGCTGAGCGCTTGGCAGATTGCGTCCATCTTCGCCGCGTCGAGCTTGGTGATCGGCTCGGTCAGAAGCGCGCGCGGCACCGTTCGCAGGTTGTCGAGGCTCACTGCACAGGCGACGGGCATTCCGTCCGTCGGCCCGATCTCTACCTCGGTTTCGATCCCACGGATCGTGCGCGAGACGAGGGCGACGACGACGTTCCGAAGGAGCGGCAGAGCTTCGTCGCGCGTGAGCACTACGACCGGGCGCCGCCCTTCCTGTTCCAGCTCGAGCCAGCAGACCTCGCCGCGGGCTACCAAGGCTCTTCGCGGATCGCCTCGCGTGCGTTGGCGAGCGCCCAGCCGTCCTCGACCGCCGCTGTGTCAACTCCCTCAGCCCACTGTTCGACCGCCTCGCGCTCTCGAACCAGGCGGGTAAGCGCCGCTGCGACCTCAGCGTCGCTTAGGTCGTCCACCAGCCGATGCAGCTTCTCGCGCGTGGTCACGAGTCCAACTGTACCGGCGGCTACCGCCGCCTCGGCGTCGTGCGGGCAGCAGCGCTCGCCTCGAGATGGGCCTCTGCGTTCGGTCGCACGACCCGACGCATTGGAAAGGAGCGCCGGCGGTCGGGTCGCTCGCGTTCCGAACGACACGCATGAGCCGGCGGTCGGTGACCGTCCCAAACTAGATCGTCGAGCACGTTTCAGAGGGGCACTGTTCAAGCGTGGCTAGGTGGTGCGGTGGTGCGGAGGCTGCTGCAATCTGCCGTCGGCGAGCGCTAAGGGAGCGCCGCGCGGCGAGCTGGCGATGACGCCGAGTGCTGCGGCACCGAGCAGCGTCTGCACGGCGGCGCGCCTGAGAACGAGCAGCGCGATCGCGGCGGCGGCGAGGATGGCGAATTGCCAGCCCTCGTGTAGGCTGGTGGCGAGGGTGATGGCGGCGCCGAGGATCGCTCCGATGGCCGCGGGGCCTATCGTGGGGGCGCGATGCGGGCTCTGGTCCAGCGCGTCAGCCGCGCCTCGGTCGACGTGGACGAGCAGCGGGTGGCGCAGATCGCCGCCGGGCTGCTGGTGCTGCTCGGGGTGACCGGCTCAGACACCGCTGACCAGGCCGACTGGCTGGCCGACAAGGTGCGGGCGCTGCGCGTGTTCGCCGATCCCGCTGGACGGATGAACGAGCCGCTCGGTGACCGCGAGATCCTGTGCGTCAGCCAGTTCACCCTGTACGGCGACGCGCGGCGCGGCAATCGGCCGAGCTACATGGCCGCCGCTGCGCCGGAGCTGGCCGAGCCGCTGTATGAGCGCTTCTGTGACCGCCTGGGGGCCCGGCGGGGGGTGTTCGGGGCGCAGATGTGCGTCGAGCTGGTCAACGACGGTCCGGTGACCCTGATGCTCGAGAGCCGATGATTCGCAAGTCAGGAGCTTGCCTGATAGGGGTGAACGCGAGCACGCGCGCGAGCGTGTCGTAGTGACGGTCGACGTGGAGCACTGCTGCCTGGTGTTGCTGCGCGCAGGAAGCAATCAGGAGATCGGGGATCGGGACCCGATGCTGGGTCTGGGCCGCGAGCTCGCGTTGCGCAACGCGAGCGATCGCGATCGTCTCGGCGTCCATCCTCAACTCGGGGAACGCATCAAGCTCAGTTTCGAGCTCCTCGTATGCGCGGGCGGAGCGGGCGCTGGAGAGCATTTCGAACCTGGTGATCGCGCACAAGCACGGCTCTCCGATCGCTGGGTCCACGTCCGCGCCGCGAACGAGCGCGGACTTGTCCAGCATCACCCGTCGGCGGGTGATGCTGCCGGTCAGCTCCACGCGCGATCTGAAAGCAGAAGCTCGCGATCGACGAGCAATGGGATCCGCTGGAGCGCCTGGATCATCAGTGCCTGACGGTCGTGGGCTTGAGCCTGCTTCTCGGTGCGGCTCAGGGTTCGGTGGCCTTCTTCAGCGAGCCGCAGCAGAAGCAGCTTCCGCTGGGTCACCTCCGGCCAGCGCCGTTGGGCTGCGTCCAGGATCTCGGCCAGGTCACCGGTGTCGGTGATCGTGTATCGAGGTCTCGTCGTCGGCACCCGAAAAGTGTAGCACTTGTAGTCGTTAGGTGCTACACCGATTGTCGCGGTGTGCCGGGCAGGTCGGCTCACCCCTCGTACCCCACGAACACCACGTGGCACTCGGCCGTGGCCGCGAGGGTGACGCGCCGGGCGGGGCCCGGCAGGTCAAAGGTGGTGAACGCATGCCGCCCGGCCGGCGCCCGATGGTTGGCCACCAGAGGCCGGTCTGACCCCTCCGGGCGCAGGTAGAGCGTCAGCCAGCCTCCGTCGTGGCTGACCGAGCCGATCACCAGCCGGCTGGTCGGCTGCGGCAGGGTGACGCCCAACGTGGCGGTGGGGCCCTTCAGCAACAGGTTCTCCCATCCGGTCCAGGCGACGCCGGAGCTCTCTATGGTCTCGGCGGTCCACGGCCACAGAAAAGGGGCCCGCTGGCCAACCGGCTGGGGGGAGAGGATCAGGTCAAGCCAGCAGCGTGACCACGCCGGCGCCAGGTCTGGCCGCGTCCGGCTCAGGTAGCGGGCGAGGATCACCTCCTCAGCGTGGATCGGGCGCTCGCCGAACAGCATCGGGTCATAGCTGGAGGCGAGCACGTGCTGATCGAGCCTTTCGCCGAACGCGACCTCGAACTCGTGAAAGCTGACGCCGCGTCCCCAGCGAGCTATCGCCTCCAGGCCGGCCTCACGGCCGCCGTCCAGCGCGGCGTCGATCGCCGTCTTGAAATCGTCGCGCTCAGAGCGCCCGTAGCACTCGAGCGCCAGTTCGTCGGGGAGCAGGTGAAAGAACGGCATCTGCGCGGTGTGGTGGTCGAGGTAGATCAGCCGGTTGGGCGTCTCGCAGACGACGATTGCCCCGTCGGGGTTGACCACCTCCCTGGCCACGCGCAGGACCGCGAGGCGCTCTGACACAGTGAGGTGCTCGAGCACCGCGTAAAGCAGGAAGACGTCCACCTCCCCGCGCCGGGCGCTCACCGCATCGAGGATCGACTCCGGTGGGTGGAGCTCGAGCTCGACGTTGCGCAAGCTCCGCTGGCGGATCTCCTTGGCGCCGAGCTCGATTCCGCCCGGATCGATGTCGACCCCGATCACGCGCGCTGCCCGCTCGGCGAAGGCGCAGCTGACGGCGGCATTGCCGCACCCGTACTCGAGCAGCGTCTTGCCCTCCAGCGGCACGGTCTGCTCGATCCACGGGATCAGCACCTCCGCGGCGCGGCGCCGGCGCGTGTCCCAGCTGTTGGGATTCCCGTCGTCACCGAGCGCCAGCGGGGTCGCCTCCACGGCGTGCAGTGGCGGCTCGGAGTCCGGGGCGATCGCGGCGGGCGACGGTGGTGGCTGCAGTCCCGCGGCGCCGGCCAGCTCTGACTGGAGCTCGGCCACCCGCGCCTCGGCGATCCGGCAGCGCTCGGTCAGGCCGGCGACCTGCGCCTGGTGCTCGGCCACGGTGGCCAGCGCCGCCGCGGCGGCCGATCCGGCTTTGCCCAGCCGGGCCCGGGCCAGGCGGGCATTCTCGCGTCTCAGGGCCCACGCGCCGCGTTTGAGGTCCTCGGCCCAGCGGTTGAACACCGGGCTGGTGTTGAGCTGGATCCGGCCGTGGTGGCTGCCCTGCACGTGCTCCGGATCAAAGCCGACGCAGAAGATGAAGTGGTTGGCGTACTCGGGCTCGCAACGATCCTCGAGCGTGACCGCGACATCGGTCTCGGTCGCGCCGGAGGGACAGATCAGCGCGCCTTCGGCTAGGAACTGGGGGACCATCACGGCGGACGGGAACGGCGCGAAGGCCCGGATCGCCTCGTCGTAGCCGAACTCGGTCACGTGATACGGGTTCTGCTCGGCAAACAGCTTTCCGTTCGGAACCGAGGCGACGATTCCCATCCCCTGCTCGGCGTGGGTCTGAAGCAGCGTCAGCGCGCGATCGAGCTCGGTCAGGTGCTCGAGCCCCTCGAAGCACACCACGACCTCAAACCGGGCGGCGAGATCACCGGCCAGGAATGCGACCGCATCCGCGAGCTCGAACTCGAGGTTCGGGATCTCATCGCCGACGGTCACCCGCGCTGTCTCGACGGTGGCGGCGTCGTTGTCAAGCCCGACCACGCTCTGGGCGCTGGCAGCGAGGATCGCCGACCCGTACCCGCTTCCGCAGCAGAGATCGAGCACGCGCCGGCCGGAGCACAGCCCGGCGGCATACTCGTAGCGCTGGCGGTGCTCGCAGGCGAGCATCGTGTCGGCCTGCGCCGCCTCCAGCGTCAGGCGCTCAACGACGTCCATCGCACCGCATTCTCCCGCATCAGGGCCTCGATCTCGGCTTCGAGCCGCGCCCGCCTGGGCTGCGCGATCTGGGCCTGCATCGAGTCGGCCCGCACCCGGTAGCGCAGCAGGCGCTCGGGGATCACGACCCCGAAATGGCCGGCGCGCGCCAGCTCGCGGTACAGATGCCAGTCCTCGAAGCTGGTCAGCTCATCGATCCGCACGTCGTCGCCCGGGAGCCCCGGGTCACGCGCAGCGCGTAGCCGCTCGTAGGTCTCCTCGAACACCGAGGTGGTGAGGATCGTGACCTCGGCGACGCGGGACAGGAGCCGCGCTGCCGCGGTGACGAACCGGCCGATCCCCCCGCCGCCCAGCGGATACACCTCACGAGATACCAGCGCGACGCGCAATGCCGGGGTACGCGGTCAGCGCTTGATCTGCGCCACGCGGCGTTTGGCCGTACGCAGCGGCTCGGTCGCCCGCCAGCTCGCCGAGCCCTTGATGTCCCGCAGGGCGCGCTCGGCCCCGTCGAGGCGTTGCTGGCCGGTTGCAAGCGCCGCGCTGAGCTCACCCGCTCGTGTCCAAGCCTGCCCCAGCTGCGCTTCGAGCCTCACCAGGTGCCGGCGCAGCGCGGTCGCCTGCACCGCGTCTGAGGCGTTCCGGGCCGGGACGCGCTCACGGGCCACGACGAGCTCGCGACTCTCGCTCAGCAGGGCCGCCGCCGGGTGATAGCGCTGCTCGTACACCGAGCCCGACCGGTAGGCCAGCCGGGATGAGTCGAGCACCACCAGCCCGAGCCCGTACCACAGCTCGTTGCGCAGCGCCGGCTCGGCGAACAGCTGTCCGGGAATCCAGTCCAACTCGACGTGGGCCACCTTCGGCCAGGCCGTGAAGCGAACCGCGTCAAGCCCTCGGCGCACGCGCTCATTGGCGGTGTCGTGAATCAGGATCACTGTCTGCGTGAGCGCGGTGCAGTCCAGCAGGTCCTCGATGTCGCGGCGGACGCCTTCGGGACTGTGGTCCCCGTCGACGAGCACGAAATCGACGGTCCGGCTCTGGCCGGCGACCTGGGCCAGGAACGCGGGGAGCAGCTCGTGCGAGTCTCCGGTGTGCCGGGTCACGTTCTCGGGGGGCTCTCCGATCGGCGCGGCGAGATCGAACGAGTGGACCTCGCCCGCGTGAGCGGCGATCCGCCGCAGGCAGGCGCCTTCGGCGGAGCCGATCTCGATCGCCAGCGCCGGCTTGAGCTGCGCAAGGACCCCTTCCACGGCAGCGCGCTCACCGAGCGACATCTGCCAGAGATCGTCAGCGAAGATCTGGACCGGCACGGGGCGGAATCTTAGTAAGCAATCGGCCATCGATACGCAACCGACCGTTGCCTATGGATCAGGAGCTGAGCAGGTTACGCAGCTGCGCGGCGTTGCGCACCCCGTAGTCCCGGTAGCAGTTATTCATCAGCAGATGAGACTCGCGCGCCTCGCCGGCCGATTCCGCGATCGGCCTGGTCAGCTCCGCGAGCTGTTCATCGGAGTACAGGTAGCGGAAGCGGTCAGCGGCCGACTGGGCCCTCCCCTTCCAGGTGCTGTCAGAGCCGCCGTGGAAGCGCATCACGAACAGCTCTGGGTCGGTGACTGCGAACACGCGCGGGAGCTCTGAGACCTGGGCGCGTCAACACACACGTACCTGAGCCCGATGTCGCGCAGCAACCCGAGGGTGCGGTCTCGGGCGCGCTCAGAGGCCAGCCACCGCGGCGAGCGCAGCTCGACGCACACCCGGTAGTCCTCCATCCGCTCGCGCAGCGCCTCGATCTCGGCCCGATTGTCCGTGCCCGGGACGAACCACGGTGGGTACTGAAACAGGACGGCACCGAGCCGGCCGGCGTCATGCAGCGGGCGCAGCGCGTCGGCGAGCCGCCGCCACGCCTTCTTTAGCGCCTCGGGATCCAGGTGCTTGGCGTACAGGTTGCGCTTCTCCCGGACATCCTGGGGGAGCTGCTCGCGCAGGTCCTTCCACAGGCTGCGGGGGCTTGTGCGCCGCAGTTGCCTTGCCGCCGGCGTCCCGGACCGGCTCGCACCCGCACGCGCTGCGCGCCTACTGGGCCACCCACTGCCTTGAGGCCGGCGTTTCGGTACACGAGGTGTCAGCGCGTCTTGGGCACGTTGATCTGCGGACGACCGCCCGCTATGCCGCCACTCGGCGAGAGCGAATCGATGAGATCGCCGACGTGCTCGACCGCCGCCACCAGGCCGCCCGCCGAGCGGGAGGGCGCTGAGACGTGTCGGACCGTGCTCGTGCAGCTGCCGCCGAGCTTGAGGCATGGGTGGCTGAGAACGAGGATTTGCTGCGACTGGTCTGGAAGAGCTTTGATCATGAGGGGGAGCGGCCTCAGGCAGCACAGCTGACCCGCCGACATTTCGCGTCGCGCCCGCGCCGGGACTACGCGGAGATTGCCCGCCTCATGCCACCCCAGCTCGGACGACTTGACCCCACCAACGACGGACGGATCATGCTCAACCCGCGCGGGCTGTCCTACCTGCCCTCCGCCGCACCTCTGCTGCAGGCCTTCATCCGGCTGATCCCGCCGCGCACGCTCCGAGGACAGGAGGTTGTGCAGACGTTTTGGGCGGCGATGCAGCGCGGCCCCACGGTGATCCCGGCCGCCTTCGGTCTGCGCTACTGCTGTGGCAGCCGTGTCCTGTGGGAGCGCTCGGCACCCGGTGCCAGCGCGAGCATACCGCGGTCAGCGCCCGACGGCCGCTGCTGCTGAGGCGGTCGCGCTGGACCCTGAGTCGTTAGTCCTCGTAGCCGACGAATACCACGTGGCAGGCGGCGCTGGCGCCGAGGACGAGGCGCTGGGCGGGCGCGTCGAGCTCGAACTGCGTGAACGCTGGCGTGCCCGCGGCGGCGTGGTGCTCAGAGATGAGCGGGCGGTGGCCTCCCTCCGGGCGTAGGTACAGCGACAGCCGGCGACCGTCGGGGGCGACCGAGCCGACAACGAGCTTGGTGGTGGGTTGCGGCAGGGTCACCCACAGGCGTGCCTCTCGGCCCTCGAGGCGCAGGTTCTCCGACGCGGTCCAGCCGACGCCGGCGCTTGTGGTCGTGTCCGCTGTCCACGGGCGCAGGAACGGCGCCCGCTTGTCCACCGGGCTCGGGGAGAGGATCAGGTCAAGCCAATAGCGGGAGAAGACGGGCGCGAGGTCGGGACGCTCGCGGTTTAGATAGCGCGCCAGCACGACCTCGTCGGGTTGGACCGGGCGCTCGCCGAACAGGAGCGGGTCGTAGTTGGAGGCGATCACGTGCCGACCGAGCTGGTCCCCGAACGCGAGCTCGAATTCATGAAAGCTGGCTCCGCGCCCCCACCGTGTGAGCGTCGGGAGACCCATGTCTCGGCTGTCGCGCCGGGCGGCATCGATTGCGTCCTTGAAGTCCTTGCGCGGCGAGCGTGGGTAGTAGTCGAGCGCGAGCTCCTCGGGGAGCAGGTGAAAGAACGGCATTTGCGCGGTGTGGTGATCGAAGTAGATGAGCCGGTTCGGTGTCTCACAGACAACGATCGCGCCCTCGGGCCTGACGACCTCCCGAGCCATCCGCAGTACTTGCAGGCGCTCCTCGATCGTCAGGTGCTCGAGCACCGCGTACAGGAGGACGATGTCGATCTCGCCTCTGTGGGCGGCAGCGGCATCGATGGCCTCGTCGACGGAGTGGAGCTCCAGCTCGACGTTGGTGACTCCCCTTTCCCTGAGCTGATTCCGCCCATGGTCGATCGCCGCGGCATCAATGTCGAGGCCGATCAGCCGCCCGGCGCGCTCGGCGAACGCGCAGCTGACTGGGGCGCTGCCGCACCCGTACTCGAGCACAGTCTTGCCGGCCAGCGGCACGGTCTGCTCGATCCAGGGGATCAGGAACTCGGCGGCGCGGCGGCGGCGCGACTCCCAGCTGTTGGCGTGATCCTCGGGCGCGAGCGCAAGCGGCCGCGCCTCGACCGCCTGAAATGTACGCACCGGCGGCTCGCCGGGTTCCGCCTTGGGCCGCTCACTCTCCAGAGCCCAGGGCGTGCTCGCGAGCGCCTGCTCCAGTTCGGCGATCCGCGCGTCGGCCACGCGGCAGCGGTCCTCCAGCGCCGAGAGCTCGGCTCCATCTCGCTCGGTCCGCGCTAGCGCCGCCGCGGCGGCCGAGCCGCCATTAGCCAGGCGCGCCCGGGCCAGCCGGGCGTTCTCTCGCCTCAGCGTCTGCGTCCCCCGCTTGAGGTCCTCGGCCCAGCGGTTGAACAGCGGGCTGGTGTTGAGCTGCACACGACCGTGGTAAGAGCGTTTCACGTCAGCGGGATCGAAGCCCGCGAAGAAGACGAAGTGGTTGGCGTACGGGGGCTCGTCTCGGCCCTCCGGCGTGACCGCGACCTCGATCTCGGCCCGGCCGGGAGGGCGGATCAACGCCCCCTCCGCCAGGAACTGAGGCAGCATCACGACCGACGGGAATCCCGTGAACGCCGCCAGCGCCTCGTCATAGCCAAAGCGGGTGACATGGAACGGGTTGCGATCGTCGGACAGCTTGTCGTTCGGCAGCGAGGCGATCATCTTGACGCCACGTCGGGCGTGCTCGCGGAGCCGGACGAGTGCGCGGTCGAGGTCGTGCAGATGCTCGAGCCCCTCAAAGCAGACGATCACGTCGAAGCGATCGGCGAGCTGACCATCGAGGTATGCGACCGCGTCCGCCAGCTCGAAGGTGACGTTCGGAGCCTGGCGGGCGACAGTCACCGTCGCGGTCTCGACCGTCGCGGCGTCGTTCTCGACGCCCGTCACCTGCCGGGCTCGGTGGGCCAGGATCGCGGACCCGTAGCCGCTGCCGCAGCACAGGTCGAGCACCCGCCGGCCCGCGCACCATTCGGCTGCGAGCTCGTAGCGGTGCCGGTGCTCGCAGGCGATCATCGTGTCCGCCTGCGCCGCCTCCAGCGTCAGGCGCTCAACGACGTCCATCGGAGCTGATTCTCGCGAATCAGAGCGTTGACCTCTCCCTCCAGGCGCACACGGTTGGGCTGGGCGACCTGGGCCTGCATCGAGTCCGCGCGCACGCGGTAGCGCAGCAGCCGCTCGGGGATAACCGCCCCGCAGTGTCCCGCCTGCGCAAGCTGCCGATAGAACGCCCAGTCCTCGAAGCTGGTCAGCTCCTCGCTGTATGAGAAGCCGGCGTCGAACAGCCGCCGGCGGATCACCGCCGCAGCGTCCCCCGCCACGTTCGCCTCAGTGACCAGCCGCGACCAGTTTCCCAACGGCTCATAGCCGAGATTGGGCGCGTCCCGCAGTCGCCCGTCCTCTTCCATGTACCGCGACCACGCAGTAACGTACGCCATCTCCGGACACGCCTCGAGAACCTCCACGCCGCGAGCCACGAACTCGGGCTCGGCCACGTTGTCGCAGTCAAGCGGGAACACGTATCGGCCCCGGCTCTGCGAGATCCCGAAGTTCCGCGCCGCCCCCAATCCTCGGTTGACCTGGGAGACGACCACTACCGGCAGCCTCGCCGTCAGCTCGGCGACGATCCAGTCCTCATCCCAGAACGAGCCGTCGTTCACGAGCACCACCTCGAGCCGAGGGTAAGACTGCGCCAGCAGCGACTCGACCGCCTCCCGCACGAACCGGGCCCCGCGGAAATACGGCACCACCGCCGACACCAGCGGGCGCCCGAAGCCGTGTCGTGGTATTGGGCTTGCGGCACGTTTCACCGGAGCCCGCGCCAGCCGCTCATAGCCGTCAAGGATCTGACGCTCGTCGCACAGCTCCTGCCCCACGCCTGCCGGGGCACCGCTGCGCACGAGAGCCTGCACTTCGGGGCCGGCGTCAAGCACCGCTGCCACCGCGCGCTCCCAGTCCTCGGCGCTGGTCCCCAGGGCCTGCCAGCCGCTTCGTCCCAGCTTCACTATCTCGACCAGCCCACCGACCGGAGACGCCAACAGTGGCCGGTTGCACCGCAATGCCTCGAGCGCCACATACGGCCAGCACTCCCACAGCGACGGCAGCACGACCAGGTCGTGCTCCCGCATCAGCCCCGGCAGCTCGCCTCGGCTGACCGGCCCGCGCGCGACCACGCGCTCATCGCCGGCTGCGTGCAGCTCCACCAATCCAGCGACCGACGTTCCCAATGGTCCCGTGGCTGTGTCCCCGCCGACCAGCGTCAGCGACACGTCAGCCCGCGCCAGGCCGCCGACCGCATCAACCAGATTAAGGACGCCCTTGCGCCGCTCAAGGCGACCAACGAACAGCAGCCGCAGCGCGTCGCGGACTTCGAATCGCTTGTCCTTGTCAGGGTCAGCGATGCGTCCGCGATACGGGTGGCGGATGCGCACGTCCGGGGCCAGCGCATCGCGACCGTAGAAGCGGTGGTAGGTGCCGAGGATGTCTCCCCCCGGCCAGATCACCCGGTCCGCGCGGGCCAGCGAGTAGCGCTCGAACTCGTGCACGGCGCGCGACGGGAAGTCCGGCTTGGCGTAGCCGTCGAGTACCTCGCAGATCTCAGCGGTCGAGTGGATGCGCACGCAGAGGCGAGTCGAGGCCAGGAACGGGTCGAGTGTCTGCGCCGCCTGCAGCGTCACGAACCCCTCGCCCAGGTAGTCGGGGAACTCGATCAGGTTTGGGCCCCCCTCGGGATAGAGCTCCTTCAGCCGCTGGTAGACCCGAGCCGAGTAGCAGTGCATTATGTGGTACCAAGGTGCGTGCTCCTCGAGTGACGGCTCGGGCACGAACGCGAAGTGCACCCCTGGCGGCGGCAGCTCGGGGTCGTTCGTCGCTCGCCGCCGCGCGTACTCGGACTCAAACAGCGACGTGGTGAGAACCGTGACCTCGGCGGTTCGCGAGAGTAGCGTCGCCAGGGCGTTGACGAACTGGGCGATTCCGCCCCCGCCGAACGGGTGTACCTCGCGGGAGACGAGCGCGACTCGCAACGCCGAGTCAGCCCGCCGGCGCGTAACGCGCGGGTTGGCCGTGCGCAGCGGCTCCGTCAACTTCCGACTCGCCGAGCCCTTGATGTTCTCGAGCACGTGCTCAGCAGCCCGCCACCCTGCCCGCGGTTCCGTCTCCCTAGCGCGTACCGCTTCAAGCCCCGCTTACAGTTCGCGGGCGCAAGCGGCGTCCGCCGCAGCGCGCATTCCAATCCGCACGGGCCCCAGCACGGCCTACGGCGCCACCAGGCGACGGCGCAGCTCGCTGCCCCCCAGCTGCCGCTCGCGTGCCGGCGGGGGCATCCGCTCGCCGACGACGACCAGCTCGCGGACCTCGGCCAGCATGGGCGCGGCTGACTGGTAGCGCTGCTCGTGCCCCGAGCCGTTGCCGTAAGCCCGGCGCGAGCTGTCGACGAACACGAGGCCGAGCCAGTACCCGATCTCGTTGCGCAGCCGCCGGCTCGGCGAACAGCCCGCCTGGGATCCAGTCGATGTCCACGTGCGTCAGCTTCGGTCAGGCGACGAAGCGCGCCGCGTCGACGCCCTCCCTGACGCACTCGTTGGTGGTGGCTTGGATCCGGATCATCGGTGCCCGAGATCAACGCCTCGAGCATCCTCCGGCCTAACACCCCAAGCACGTTTGACGCGACCGAGGACGGTTTGATTCCCGCATCCTGCAGCGCCTTCTCCAAACGCTGGTTTTGCGGGTGGGCTCCTCGATCTGCGACTTGCGATATCGAATCAGGTCGAGCAGCTCGCGGCCCTCCCGGGAGGGAACAAAGCTCGCTCTGCCCAGCCCGTGCTCAACAAGCTGAAAGATCACTCGGCGTCCTTGACCTCGGCGTCGTTGACATCGATCTTGCGACCCGAAAGTGCTGCCCCGCGCTGCTTGACTCCAGCCCAACTTCCCATCAGTGAACGTGTTTCGGCGGTACGCCTCCAGAGGAACCCGCGGTCGCGCGTGCACGACCGGTCGATCAGCACCGGACGGGGGCTTTGTGCCGGCAGGCCCGCACCGGCGAAACGCTTCTGATGCCCTGCGGCTGGGGGCGCCGCGGCCCTCTGCGGCCGTTCTAAGCCGGCGGGCCCGACTGCAGGGGGCCGCCGCCATCCCGCAAGCCCCAGGGCCGCCGCCGCCGCGAGCGGACCATATCCCGGCAGCAGATAACGGGAATTGCCCGCGGCGGTCGCGACGGTGGCGAGTGGCACCAGCCAGCCGGCCAGCGCGAACAGGATCGCCGCCCGTCGGGCGCCGCGTCTCGGCGTGAACACCCCGATTAGCGGGATCAGCAGCAACACGATCACCAGGACGCCGCGCAGCTGGATCCATCTTCCGTACCAGCGCAGGAACACGAGACCGCCGCCTGAGACGCCCGCGCCGGTGACGTAGTAGCTGGTCACGGCCCGTTCCACGTCGGGGTCGACGACCGCGTCCCCGAACATGAAGGCATGATGATCGTCGGCCCAGAGGTTGTGGACGTCGTGGGCGACGATCGAAAGGTAGTCGAGCGGCTGGTGGACGATCGCGGTGAGACCAAACGCCAGCAGCTTGCCGTTGCCGTTCGGCGGGGAACCGAAGACCCGCCAAGCCGGGCTGATAGAGCGGTTGACCACCATTCCCGCGGCCAGGTGATCTGAATAGCCGGTCTCGTACTGGTTGACGCTGCCGCGGTCACGGGAGGGCGTCTTCTCGCATAGCGCGGCCGTCCCCGCAGGCGGCTTGAACCGTGAGCAGTCGGCGAACGGCGCCCCACGTGCGTAGATGAGGCGACCGGTCGTCTGGGTGAGGCCGAAGAAGCCAGTGTCGGCGCGCTGCACGAACATGTAAGCGCCGAGCACAGCGCAGGCAGGGACAATCAGCGCCACCCCGGCCAGAATGCGGGAAGCGGTCGCGCCGGAGCGGTGCCCTGCGATCCAGACGACCACGATCGGGACGAGCACCAGGCCCACCGGACGCACAACCACCGTCACCCCGATCAGCGCTCCTTCAACGGCCAGCACCCAGGGCCGACTGTCTGCGGCCACCAGCGCGAGCAGCAGCACGCAGGTGACCAGGAAGCTGAACAGCGGGTCGCTGAGCGGGCTGTGCTCCACCCACAGACCAAAACCGTCGAACAGCACCACCACCGCCGGGATCAGCCCGGCCAGCGTCGAGCCGGTGACTCTGCGCACGGCGTAGTAGAGGAGGCCCGCAGTGGCGATCCCAAGCAGATGTTGCACCAGGATGAGCGCCGACAGGTGCGGGAAAACGGCGTGCGCGATCCGGATCACGAGCGAGTAACCGGCGGTCTCGTACACGTCGGAGAACAGCGCGTGGTGGGCGGCGTCAATGTAAGTTCCGGAATCGGGCACGCCCAGGAACGCCGGCCGGTAGAGGGCCATGAACGCAACGCGGATCGCCACGCCGCCCGCGAACACAACCGCAACGGCGGTCGCGGCAGGTGAGGCCGCAAAGGCGAGAAACCGGCCCGCGAGCCGGCCAGGACGCGTCGCCAGCCGGCGCGATCGGATCAACAGCCGGCGGGCTTGGCTCTCGATGACAGCGCCGCGGCTCACAGCGGGGAATTTACCCTGGGCCGGAGAGAGAGAGGCTCCCGGTGAGCCTGGTCGCCCGCCCTCCGCCGGAGCGACTCGCGAGCAGGTGCAACATCGCAGTTATCCACGCTGCCCGATCAAGCGCATGCGCCGCCTCGGCGGTCACCCCCAGGGCTAGCTTCAAGGGCCTTCCACGCCTGAGCGACGCATACGCGGCCGCCAGCCGTGCTTCGCCATCCCCCAGCCACGCTTGTGTTGGCGCCGCAGTCGGCGAGCCGGCTCATTCGTGGCGTTCACGCTCACCCCGTTCTCGACGGGGAGATCGCGGGTCAACCTCACCCGGACTCACGGGCTAACGGCCGCTAAACCGAATGGAGCCGCTTCTTCCTCGTCCCCTCATGCCAGGGCGACATCCACTCGACGTGCTGCTCGTCGGGGCCATTCGACCACAACCTACGGATGGCTCCCGATCCTCTCCGGCAAGAACGAGGTCACGACCCGGTCGAAGGCTTGAGGAACAGGGCCATCGCTTGATCGGACGGCGCGCAAAGCAGCGCGTCGAGCGCGCGCACGAGGCGACCGAGCGTCCGCGCATCGCCGCGCGGAACTGACGGTCGGTGTGAAGATCAACCGGGTAGCCGGATCTCCGCGCGAGCGCGCCTGCCTCGATGCGACGGAAGTCCTGCACGTTCTCTGACACAAGCGCTCGGTCGTCGGCAATGGCGGTCGCCCAGATCTCGTCGTCAGGCGCACCCTCGAGCCGCCGGTAAGCGAGATCGTGCACCGATGCGACATCGTGGCCGCGCGCCCTCAACTGCTCGGCGATCGTGGCCGGATACATCTCGTCGAGCAGCAGCCTCATCCGAGCAGGCGCCGCTCATGCTCGAGCGCCCGCTCCAGGTGCTCCGCTTCCTCCTCGTTGGCCGCGATGAATCGGTCGATCTCCTGTGGGTACTGCGCGTAATAGCGGACGGCGATCCGGATCTTGTCGACCGACACGCCGATCCGCTCGGCGAGCGCACAGACCAACTCTTCGCCATGCTCAGGGGCGCTGCGCGCGGCGGCGATCACCTCCCAGACATCCGGTCCCCGGGCCACGACGGCGCGACGCCCAGCCGGACCATCGCGAAAGACGACTCCGGGGTGGCGGTCCAGCCGCATGCCTTCCCCGATTTAGCGCTGGGCCAGACGAACGATTGGCTCGCCACTCTGAGTGCTCCGCTCGCGCAACGCGCGGAGCGTCTCGGACTCGATGCGGATCGCCTCACTACCCATGTAGCGGACTGTAGTAGATCAAAGGCCTAGGCTTCGCCCCTCGGCAATCTGGCGGGTAAGCTTGGGCCCGTGCCGACTTTGGTCCTGGATCCGGCCCCCTATGAGCTCGACGCTCTGCTGGAACGCCGGCGCAGGTCCGGGCTCGATCGGCTTGACGAGGTCTGGGAGGGTGTCTTGCGAGTACCGCGAGGTACAGCGCAGCGGTCTGATCGGCCTCGGGCCACGAGAGCTCGCCGAGCAGCTCGACTGGCCGTAGCTAGGACCTGGCGGTCTTGCGGACGCGGGATCGCCCGCCACGGGAGCGGGCTGGTCCTGCGCGACCGGGATATCGCTTGGACCGTAAGTCATCTCGATCCGGAACCGATCAAGCGCCACTTCGTCGTGATCGGGAATCGGCGCTTTCCGCCCAAGCAGGTCATCAGCGCGGTGACGGGTCTCGATAGGGCCGATTTCACGACCCACCAGGCCCGGCGAACGCTGATGGGGCTCGGCTTCAGCGCGGGGCGGCGCAACGCCTCGCCGCCGGCCGCGCGTAAAGCGGGCCCCTGGATCCCGGCTCAGGGACCTCGCCTCGGCGAGCGGCTGGCTCAGTTCAGCGGTCAGTGGGTCGCCATCAAGGACGATGACATCCTCCATTCTGAGAGGAGCCCTCGGGAGCTGGTTGGCTGGCTCGCGCGGCACGGGCAGCGGGCCGACAGCATGTTCAGAGTCCCCGAAGACGATCGGGCTGCCTCTGGCCTCGCACCCCTGTGAGGTCCACCGCACGGTGAAGTTCGGCACTTTCGTGAGATTCCGGACCCGGGAGATCACCGGCGTGCGGGCGCGCCCGATCGTCGACGCTGTTGTCGAAGGGCTCGAGATCGCGCCCCAGGCGTGCCTGCTGGACAGTGGCGCCACCGCGGTCCGCTTCGGGGATGCACGTCGCCGAGCTGTGCGGCGTCGACCTCGCCGGAGCGCCAGGCAAGAGGCTAGCTGTCGGCGGGGCCATGGTCACTGCTTGCATGGCCCGCGTGAGCCTGCGGATCGCCGACCGGCAAGTCGCTCACCTGTGGGAGGCTCCCGTTTGGTTTTGCGAACCGTGGACACCGGCGTTTGGGCTGCTTGGCCTGACTGGGTTCTTCGATCAGTTCACGGTCACGATCGCCGCATACGACGAGCGGATCGAGCTCACGCCGGCTTACGACTGAGGCCGCGCCGGAGGGCTCCGCGAAGTTGTCTTTACCGCCGGCGCTGTCGCAACTGGTGCGACGCCCAGTATCCGGCCCTGAGCACGGAGAACACCGGGCGCGCGATCTGGGGATGAGTGGCGAGCGCGAGCAGCGGACGTTCGAGCTCGGCAGGCAGCGCACCACCGGGGCCGACCAGCCGCAGGCCGTCCTCGGACACCTGCGACGGCGACGAGGACGCCGGCGTTGCTTCCTCCTGGCGCTCTGAACCAAATCTGACCCGCACGGGCGGAGCGTCACAGGCGGCGTTGTAGACCTCGACCAAGCGCTCGGCCGCCGCCGCCCAGGTCAGTCCCGATGCCGCCACACGAAGCGCGGCGACGTTGGCCTCGCGCGCCTGTGCCTCGTTCAGCAGTGAGAACGCCCGCCCGGCGCTCGCCGCCGGATCCCACGCGACGAGCTCCCCGACCGACGGCGCCAGTGCCCCCGGAGCACAGCCCGGCGCCCACAGGCATGGCACTCCGAGGCGAGCGGCTTGCCAGGGGGCCGTCCCCCGCCGACCGTCGCCGTACAGGTGCAGCAGCAGTGAGGCACGGCCAAGCAGCCAGCGGTGCTGCGGTTCGCTCACCTCGCCGAGCTCGAGCACGGCGGTACGCAGCTCGGGGTGCTCGGACAGGAGCTTGTGCTCTTCAGCGGTGGATCCGGCGCTGCCCGGTGTCCGTCGCCCGGCCAGCACGAGGGTCCCCTTCCAGCCGTGACGGCGCTGGAGCTGGGCGAGCAGCTCCAGCGAGAACGCTCGGTGCCCGTTGCGCAGGTCATCGGCTGTCAGGAGCAGCAGTTCGCGCTGCTCGGCGAGACGGTGGGCGCCCGATGGCGCCTCGGCCTCCGCCGTGGCTGTCGCATCCGGGTCTCCCACGCCCGGGGACACCGCGCTGCTCCGACCGGGCACGACGAGACCCTCAGCGAGCGCCTCATTGCGGGCGCGCTCGGTGGGAAACACGACGTGGTCTGCGCCGGCCAGGCGGGCTCGCGTGAGGCTGCGGTGGCGCTCCCAGGCATCGAAGGACTCAAACCGGGACGGGTCGTGGTAGCCGAGCAGGCCCGGATGGCTGACGATCAGCCGCTCGCCCGGTCCGGCGATCGAGACGAGCTCGAGCGGATCTGAGACTCCGAACAGCCGGTGCACGACATCCGGCCGGCCTGCTGCCGCCGGCGACCGGGACGACGCCGACGCTGACGCCGATCCCACCGCCACCCGCACCCCGTCGATCTGCGCCAGCGCCGCCGCCAGCTCGCCGACCTGCCGGTCCACGTCCCCCTCGGGCTCGCGGGCGCCGATCCTCGGGTCGATCACGACGCTCAGCCCGGTCAGCGCCCGGCGCGCCGCGCCCAAGGCGCGGGGGAGCGGCCCGGTGAGGTCACGTTCTCCCGCGCCTACGGCGGCGTGGTAGTACGGGTAGCGCTTGGCGATCAGCTGCTCGTGCTCGGCCTGGATCGGATTCACTGCCCCGTGGACCGAGAAGCTGGCGCCCCCGTGATGAAAGACCAGGACGTCGTCGGCGGCGACATGCAGCAGTCCGGCCGCGAGGCAGCGCTGGGAGAAGTCGACCTCTTCTCCATACCCGGGCGAGAACGCGAGGTCAAATCCCCCCGCGAGCTCCAGAGCGCTCCGGCGCACGTACACGCAGTGACCGACCGCGGTCAGGAGCCGGGGCCGGAGCCGCAGCGAGCGGGCGCGCACAGCGGCGGCGGCGTCCCCGATGGTCCACCCCTCGGGCAGCGCGGACCTCGACACGCCGCGCTCGGGCACCGACAGGATCGTGCCGTGGTTGGTGAGCGGGGTCGCGGTGGCGATGGCCGGGTCGACATACGCCGCTTTCCGTAGCCCTTCGAGCCATCCGTCCGCGACGATGGTGTCGGAGTTCAGCAGCACCACGTCGGCTGGAGCAGCGGCGGCGAAGGCGCCGTTGGCGGTGGCGGGGAAACCCGCGTTTGACTCGCGCCGCAGGTACAGCAGCTCTCGCTCAGGCGAGGCTTGCCGCGCGATCTGCTCTACGTGCTCCTCCGATCGTCGATCCGGGCTCGCGTCGTCGTAGATCAAGATCCGCACGACGGCCGGCGTATGGGCGAGGACACTGTCAAAGCAGGCGACGAACTGCTCGTGGCCCCCGTAGACGGGGATACAGACCACGATCTCGCCGCGTCGGGCGCCGATCGTCTCCCCGGGCTCGATCCGTCGCACGGCCACGGGCCGATTATCGCGTCGGGGAGGCGCTCCCGCTCGGTAGCCGTCCAATCGGCGTGACTATTCGTCTGCGCCGATGATCCCCGCGTGAGCCGATACCGGTTCCTGAGCGTTCACTACCGACCCGACCCAGGCGCCGCTCTTGCGGGTTGAGCCCGACGAGCTCAACCGGTTTGACCAGCCGTCGAGCCTGATGATCGACAAGCTCCACCGTCCCCCGCGCCAACCTCGACACCCAGAGCGGGCGCTTGGGCGACTCTGAGGTGAAAACAGTGTCACGCCGTGTCCCGGAGGTGTGTCAATCCGCCGCCCCAGGTATCCGCGATGCGTGGACGGCCCTAGCTTGTCGCTGTGGCCGAGATTCTCAACCAGTCTCGCGCGATCCGGCTCTTGACGGCGCACGGCTGGCGACAGACCGTCGGCGGCAAGCACGCCGTCAAGATGGTCAAGGCGAGCGCGCCCCGGCCGATCACCCTGCCGCGCCACAGCGGCCGCGACTACGGCAAGGGGCTGACGCACGAGATCCTCAAGCAGGCGGGTCTGAAACCGAACAGGGAGCAGGCATGGAGCTCACGGTCGTCGTCCATTCAGAGCGCGGGGGCTTCTGGTCGGAGGTCTGCGAGCTCCCGGGATGCTTCGCGTCAGGCGGAACGTTAGAGGAGCTGCACGAGGCGCTGGCCGAGGCGATTGGTCTGTATCTGTGGGATGTCCCCGCACCTACGCTGACGCCGGAAACGCTGACGGTCGGTGAAGCGCGGATCGAGATTCCGGAGCCTCCCGAAAGCCGGACCGACGCCTGACCGCGCCCGTCCTCCTGCTCCCCTACCCGCGTCCCCGCGACCAGCGTTCCCACCGCCATCGCTTCGACCAGCACCGTTCTGAACGGCTTCTGATGGCAGCGCGTCGAGCCGGCGCCTCACACCGGGAGCGTTGTGGCTCCAGAAGGGCCTCACTCTCCGGCGAGCCGATCACCGAGCGGGTATAGGCCGGACGGCTCCGTACGGTCTTCCCTGACGGTTACAACCCGGGCACCGAGAGCGCCCCGGCGAGTCGCCGGTGCGGCCCGGACCACGTTCGGGGCGCCGGCGGTTGCGTACTGCCAGGCCGGGGCGCTACGTTCAGCCCGTGCGCGACTACTACGAGGAGCTCTGGCAGCGCCTGCCGGGCGACCTCACTCCGCCCGATCTCCAGCGGCGGGGAGCCTTTCTGCGCTCCGGGGTGCGCCGCGGCGATCGAGCTCTCGATCTCGGCTGCGGCGACGGCGCGTTCACCGCGCAGCTGCGCGAGGCCGGCGCTGCGCCGATTGGGGTGGAGGTGGCCGAGGCGGCGCTGTGTCGCGCTCGGTCTCAGCACCCCGAGCTCGAGTTTCGGTTGACGGCGATTGACGGACCGCTAGCGTTCGAGGACGGCGCGTTCGATCTCGTCTGGGCCAGCGAGGTGATCGAGCACGTCGGCGACACTGCGCGCTGGCTGTCAGAGGTCCGACGGGTGCTGGCGCCGTCCGGACAACTGCTGCTGACCACGCCGAGCCATGGCCGGCTGCGGATCGCCCTCGGCGGTATTGAGCGGTTCTCCGAGCCGCTGGGCGACCACCTGCATCTCTATACCCAGCGCTCACTGACCGAGCTCCTGGGCGAGTTCGGATTCGGCGCGGTGGAGGTGTGTCGCGCCGGCGGACCGCCGCTCCTGCGCCGGCTGCTGCTCGCGCGAGCGCGGCGCTGATGTTGGCCGTACTGCTCGACACCACAGCGCGGGCCAATGCCCTGGTCGATCAGCGGTGGACGCAGTATGTTGCCCCGCCTTGCCCGGTCCTGCGCCGCCGACTTGATCCACCATCCGTTGCCCGCCCGGTCCCAGTGGAGTCCGATGCCCCAAGTGTGATCGTCTACTGCCGTCCGCACGTCCTCGGGTGCGAGCGCAGCGAGTACAAGGGCGCGTAGTGGGTCGACCTGCCGACGATCCACAACAAGTACCTGGATAACCTTGCACACGTCCTGTCCTCGCAGCACGCGGCGCGGATCTCGCGGCCCGACGTCGCGCTGGGCCGACCAGGTGATCACCGGCAGCCACGCCGTGGCCGAGATCTTCGAGCGCCGATACGGACGGCGGATCGGCGTGGTCCCCTACGGCGTCGAGAACCCGAGCTACGGCGGCAGCGGGGCGCTCGACGAGTTTGGCCTCGAACCGCGCAAGTACATCCTGTTCGTCGGTCGGCTCGAGCCCGAGAACAACCCCCACCTGCTCGTCGAGGCTTTCGCGCGGCTGGACCATCCGCTGATCCCGCGCGAGTCCGAACGGAGCCGGAAGCTCTATCGGCGAAGCTCGCCTGTCGGCTAGCGTCCGAGCGGACGCTGTCGGCTGCCGCGTAGACGTACCGTCATGCCGCTGCTCCCGCCGCTGCTCCCCACCGAACGCGAGCGGCAGGCGCGGAGCGATCAAACCTGACGCGAGCAACGTTCGCCTCAGCCCAGCTGCGCGCAGTCAGCAGCGCCTCTTGCTCGTAGCCGGATGCCCGCAGGGATGCGCCGCCCTCATCCTGTCGCCGCATCGCTCTCGCCGCCCGCCAAAGTGCCGAGTTTCGCCAATCGTTTCGCCAAACCCTCCTAGCTAGAGAAGCTACTGGCGGTCCGGATTAGCCGTCTCGTGTGGGCCAGCATCTCGGACGGCCGGTTCATCCTCCCGCAGCAACGCAAGGTAGGAGTCGTATCTAAAGATGCGACGGCGGCGGCCGCCAGTGACCTCTCGGAGCAGCCGAGCCTGCTCGAACTCACTGATGAGGTTGTTCGCCGTAGCAAACGACACGTTGAGCGAGTCCCTGACCAGGTTGACGTTGACCAGAGGGCGATCGAACAGAAAATCCAGAAGGCGGACGCCATTGAGGCCAGTCTGTTCTTGGACCAGTTCACGATGTTCTTCGCGGAGGGCGAGGATGGATCGAGCAGTAGCCGTCGCTTCCGTCGCCGTCTCGCCAGCCCCGCGGAGGAAGAACCGCATCCACCCTTCCCAGTCGCCACGCTGGCGTATGGCGGTGAGACGATCGTAGTATTCGGCGCGGTTGCGCTTGAGGTAATGGCTTAGGTAGAGCAGCGGGCGGTGCAAGACTCCGCGGTGGACTAGCAGGAACGTGATCAGCAGCCGGCCCACGCGACCATTGCCGTCGATGAACGGGTGGATGGTCTCAAACTGAGCGTGAGCCAGGCCGACGTGGATCAGAACAGGAAGGTCGCTAGGTCGGTGGAGATACCGCTCGAAGTCGTCGAGCGCTGCGTGCATGGCTGGCACCGGAGGCGGAATAAACGTCGCCCGCTCGATCGGCGCATGTTCTGGCCCGATCCAGTTCTGGTTGCGCCGAAATTCTCCCGGCATCCGATGTGCGCCGCGCGCTGTACGCAGGAGCTCGGCGTGGATCTCGCGGATTAGTCGCTGAGACAGTGGGAGGGACGAGAGCCGTTCCAGGCCGAAGTTCATCGCGCGCACGTAGTTAACGACCTCGTCGACGTCATGAGGAAGCCCGGGGGTCGCGGGTTCAAGCTCGCGCGCCAGCAGATCTTCGAGCGTGCTCTGGGTTCCTTCAATCTGTGAGGAGAGGACGGCCTCACGGCGTACGTACATCGCGACGAACAGATCCGGGTTGGGAACGGTCTGAATCACGCCGTCCAGCCGGCCTAGCGCCTGATCCGCCGCGGAGAGTGCGCTAAGCATCTCCGCGTCAACCTGGAGAGGTGGCTTAGGGGGAAGCGGCGCAGGAACAAACGCGTCGTAGCCCGACAGCTGCCGGACCAACCTTCCGGCTCGCGCAGCATCTTGCGTCACTGGTCCCTGCTAAGGCCGGATGGAATATGGCTTCGGACTCACCGAGTCTATTTTAGCGATAGCGGTATTCGCGAAATAAGGATTGCTTCTCAATGCTCCGATATCACCAGAGCGAAATAAGCCGCAAGAGCGTCTAGATCGTGCTCATCGGGATGCAGAGTTCGCTCGCCTTCCCGAGCGAGCTGATCGAGCCGTGTCCTGGATCTCCTCGTTGCGACGCCGCCTTTCTCTCAACGCCGTCCACAAGTTTCGGTTGTAGCCCGGCGGCGCTCAGTCCGAGACGGTCCCGCGGGCCGGGGCGGCCTCGCCCTACACGCCGTAGTTTCAGGACGTCGTAGCGTGGCTGGCCCCAGCCCGAGCTGGCTGCACCGTCTTCAGGTCGCTCGCCTGGCCTGAGCCCGGCCAGCGGATCGGCTTGCAGGCCGCCGGCGACTGCCAGCTCCAGTTCGTGGGCTACGACGCCTGACCGGACCGAACGGGATCGCTGCGCTACGGCTGCCGTTAACGAGCGACCGCCGCCGGCCAAGGCCACGCGGCGGTCGTCAGTCCTACTGAGCGCCGGCCCCACCCGCCCCTGACCGGGGCGGGCGGAGACTGACGATCCTTCAACTACCGGTGATGCTTGCTCTTCTTGCTCTTCTTGCTCGTCTTGTGCAGCTCCTTCACGAGCACGGAGTGCAGATACGCCCAGGTCATCCGCTTGTGCGACTTGACCTTGCCGGCACGCAGGTGCGTGTAGGCCGAGGTAGCCGCCGGGGAGAGGATCTGCTGCACGTTGCCGTAGTCGGCAGGTGACAGTCCGGGTCCGGGGTTGAAGTTAGCTCCGTTGAAGAAGCTCCCGCCAACCGCGGCGAACGTGCCGACAGCAGACGCGCCGAGCGAGCCTCGGATCTCGAGTGCCTTGGCATTCCCAACCTGGACAGCCGGTGACGGGAACGAGAGAGTCACGAGACCCAGCGCGAGCGGGTCGGTCGAACCGGTAGCAAACCCGCTTACGCCGCTGGCCGAGGCGATCGCATTGCCGTTGCCGTCCAACAGCACGTAACTCAGGTTGCTGCCGCGGAACACGCGCTGATCGAACAGAACCTGGGCCGTGTTCGTCTGGGTGTCGAAGGTCACCCTGAATGCGTCAGGTGCCGTCGAGAACCCGCTGGCGAACGCGCCCGCGTTGCCGCCGATCGGAGCTGATCCCGTGGTGTTCGGGTTCAGCGTGGTGGAGCTGACCACCGCACACGTGGGGATCACGCTACCGGTCAGCGCGCAGAGTCTGTTGGCGAGCGGGGTGCCGCCGTTGCCCGTCATCGGCCCGGTCACGCCAGCCTTGACGAGGTACTCGTCGAACTGGTTGGCCGTTGGGAAGATGGCGCGCACTGTCGTGCTGCCACCGACGGCCAGCGTGTTGCCGCCGACGCCGGCGATTGTTTGCGTACCGCTCGGCTCGTAGACGGCAGCCGGGTGAACGAACGAACCATCTGACAGATAGGCATAGAAATTGCTCGTCGCAGCTTTCAGCGCGGTCTGTAGCGTGCCAGTGAGCAACGGCAGATTCACTCCCTCGTTGAAGGTGTAGTCGACGACCACACACGAGTTACTGCCGGCGGTGCCGCACGAAAAGCCCGTGCCACCGAAGCCGGTGCCCAATACGGACCCGAGAGTAGCGCCGCCCAGGAGGGCGGTGCCGCCAGTGGCGTTTCCGGGCTGGCGGCTGTAAACAGCCGAGACCAGATCCGGAGTTCCCGAGGTGATGCCGGAGCTGCCCGGGATCGCCTGGCTGTCAAACGTGCCCAGCGTGTGCTCGACCGTCTGGGACTGCACCGCTCCCGCGATCGAGTAGGCCCGAACCGCGTTGCTAACCAGCGGGGTGACCGGACTAGACGCCGTCGGCGAGTTCCCGACGGGGAACTGGGCGATAACCGTCTTGGGATCAGTGGTGCTCACGGACGCCGTCTGGGACGGGATATCGGTCCCATTCGCGGTCGCGAAGTGGAAACCAGCGGTGCCCACGATCGCGTTTGGGTTGACGTTCTGGTCGTAGGTGAACGCGATCTGCTGCGTACCTGATGTCACGACCGAAACGCCGGTCAGGTCGGGAGCGGTGGTCAGCCCGCGGGTTCCGTTGTTGGAGATCGAGCCGGTCAGGGCCGTCGAGTCGGCACGGTTACCCAGGTTGCCGGTCGTACGGACCGCACCTTCGGCGACCTGACCGAAGCTGTGGTGCTCGATGTTGTCGGTATTGCCACTCACCGAGGTCGGGAAGCTGGCGTTGACGCAGTTGCCCGCGGCAACGGCGTTGGTCGAGGCGAGGAACGCATCGGCGCGATAGCCGCCAAGGTAGAAGCCACCGACGTTCGGGACGCTCGTGATGGCCTTGTCAAAGCAGAACTGCGCGCTCGAAGCCCCGGTCAGCGAGACGCTGCGGAGGTCCGGGCGGGAGGTCGTTACGAGCGGATTAGCACCCGCCATAGCCGCTTGGGCCACACTGGCCCCCACCAGTGGTACTGCCGCGGCTACCAAGCCGACGGCCAGACGCGCAGAAGCGCGCCTAAAAGGATACGACATGCGATGAACCCCTTTCATAAGGTTTCCCAGCATAGGTTTGGCCTACAGCTTCTAGCCCGTCTCCACGATGAGAGACCCAGCCAAAGCGGTCTGCGGGCACTTGTATCACAGAAACGCGGTCCAGCGTGCAAAGTTGCGCTCAGAGAATCTCCATTCGGGACGGTGGTCAGAAATAGCATCGGGTGATGGTCGTAATAGCGCAATTTGCGCGGTCTTTGTGCGCCTTCGACGATGAACCTCATTCTGGTCATCGGCGATACTGTGATGATGAGCCACAGAATGGCGGCCGGGGTGGACAGATTGGCATGGAAAGCCCTACTGGCTGCACTGGCCGTCTTTCTGGCCGTTGTTCCGGGTGCTTTCGCCGCGCCGCCCCCAGGTCCTTTGACGCCGGCGACGCTGGGCAGAGCCTACGCGCTCCCGCGGACCGCCGCCGGCCCGCAAACGGTGGCGATCGTGGTGGCTTACCGCGATCCCACCCTGGCGCGGGACCTGAGCACCTTCAGCCGGCAGTTCTCGCTGCCGGCCTGCACATCCGCCAATCGCTGCTTGCGTGAGGTCAACCAGCGGGGTGAGAGCGCGCCGCTGGCGGCCACCGATCCAACCGGCGGGAAGTGGATCACGGAAACAGCGCTCGGCGTCGAGACGATCCATGGGATCTGCCAGAACTGCCGCCTGCTGGTGGTCGAGGCCGACGCTGAGGACGAAGCCGACCTTGCCGCTGCGGTGGACACCGCCGTCCGGCTCGGCGCGCGTGAGATCAGCACCAGCTTCGGCTTTGTCGAGGGCTCGCTCGACGGCCGGTATGCCACGCACTATGACCATCCCGGCATCGTCATCACGGCCGCCAGCGGTGACACGGGCTTTTCCTTCGGCACCAACGTCCCAGCTGCCTATCCCGGCGTCGTGGCGGTCGGAGGCACGAACCTTCGGCTAGGTCGTGCTGGAAGATGGGCCGGGGAGACGGTATGGAAGAACTCGGACGGGACGACGGCGAGCGGCTGCAGTCTCTTCACCCCTGCGCCCCCTTGGCAGGCGGCCGATGCCGCGCATGTCGGCTGCGCGGCCAAGCGCGCCGTCGCCGACGTTGCCGCCGCCGCCGCGCCGGGAGCTCCGCTGTACAGCTCGACGCCGTTGACGCCGACCGGCGAGCGGGGCTGGGTCGTCGCCGGCGGGACGAGCCTCGCCTCGCCGATAGTCGCGGGCGTGTTCGCCCTGGCGGGTGGGATCGCGCCTGGCCAGTCGGCCGGCGAGACCCTGTATGCCCACCTCCACAGCACTCCGCGGGCGTTTCATGACATCGTCAACGGCTCCAACGGCAGCTGCTCGGGCGAGCTGATCTGCCAGGCCGGCCGTGGCTATGACGGACCGAGCGGCGTCGGCACCCCCGATGGCCTGGCCGGCTTCGGCGCCAGCGAGCCTGCGCCCGCGACGGCCCTGGGCCACAGCGCGTTCATCTTTTCCTCCTCGGTCAGCGAGATCTTCCTCGGCTGTCCCGGCAGGACCGTCTGCCGCGGGCGCCTGACGCTTGCCCACGGCAACACACTGCTCGCCGGCGGCGCGAGATTCTCCGTCGCGGCTGGCGTCGGCGCCCTCGTGCGAACCAAGCTCGATCGCGCCGGCGCGCGGCTGCTGACGCACGCCGCCGGCAATCGCCTGCGGGTGACGTTGAAAGTCCTCGTCGATAGCGGGGCGCCGACGAGCACATCGCTGACGCTCGTTGAGCTTCCGCGCGCCCGCAGCGGCCTGGTCGCCCTGGGCAATACGGGATTCGTGTCTCGCGTCATCACCGCTGGGATCCCACTCGGATGCCCAGGTTCGCGCGCGTGTAAGGGCAGCCTCGTGCTCACCAGCGGCCGCACCACGGTAAGCGCTCGCCAGAAGGTTGCGATCGCCGCCAACCATGGCGGCGTCGCTTATCTACATCTGACCCGGGCGGGTCACAAGCTGCTAGCGCGTCGCCCTACGGCGTCGATACAGCTCGTGCTCCAGCGGGTCAACGGGCCGCGGAGCATCACGAGCCTCAATCTGGCCAGCTTAAAATGAGTTGGCATTGAGGCGCCCGTCCCGGCGCTATAGTGCCCCGATCGTGCCAGGTTCGAGGCGACACATCAGGCAGGCAGGAGAGCCTCACCGGGGACTCCTCGCCGTCTCGAAGGGGCGTGTGGTCAGCCTTGCGATTCTATTTGCTGCTGCAAGCCTGCTGGTCGGCGCGGTCGCGATCGCCAAGCCCAGGCCAAAGCCGAAGCACAAACCGAAGGGTCCCCCGTCGGCGCTGAATTTCGCCTTCGGATCGCGCGGTGTGACGGCACTGGGCAAGGGCTATCAGTTGCTCGGCGTGGCCACGCAGCCCAACGGCAAGGTCGTGGTCGCCGGTGATCAGCAGCTGCGCTCCGGAGTGCGGCTCGTGGTGGCGCGGTTGACCTCGGCCGGCCGTCTGGACCGTAGCTTCAACCGTGGCCACGTGCAGCTCGGCCCGAAGGAGAGGGCCGGCGGCTCGATCGGCAATGCCGTCGCGATTCAGCGCGACGGCAAGATCTTGGTCGCCGGCGTCGTCACCGATCGTACGGGTACAGCGCAGGGTGGCATGCTCGTGGTCCGCTTCACCTCGACCGGCGCGCTGGACCGCCGCTTCGGCAGCGGCGGAACGACCGTGCTGGGCGGGACCGCCGGTGGTGCCGCCAACGGCCTGGCGCTGCAGCGCGACGGCAAGATGCTGCTCGCCGGCAGCGCGCTCGGTACCGACGGCTTGCCGCGGATCGCCCTCGCCCGGCTGGACACTCGTGGCCGCCCCGACCACAGCTTCGCGGCCAACGGCATAAGTGTGGCTCAGGGCTCACAAGACCTCGGACGCGACGGAACCGCTGACGCGGTGGCGGTTCAGCCCGGCGGAGGCATCGTCGTGGCTGGGTCGGCGCGGCCGAATCTGCAGTCCCAGAACGCGGTGCTGGCCCGGTTCAACTCGCGGGGCAGCCTCGATACCAGCTTCGGCTCCGGCGGGAGCTTCGTCGTCCCGGCCAATGTCGAGGGCGGCGGCGCCGTCCTCTGGCAGTCACTCGCCGTGGTGGGCAACGGCGAGATCGTGGCGGCGGGCTCGGCGGCGTCGAGCGGGCACACGCCCGCCTACGCGATCGCCGCGCGCCTTTCCGGCAATGGACAACCGATCGGATCGTTCGGGCGGAAGGGGATCGTCGCATTGGCCTCCCAGATCGGCTCGGTCACCGTGAACCCGATCCCGGGCGCCACCGGCGTGGCCATCGCTCGCCGCGGCACCATCGTGCTCGCCGGTGCGTTCGTGGACTCGGGACAGAGCGAGGTGTCGCTCTGGTCACTCAACGGACGCGGAGCAATCGTGCGATCCGGCACGGTTCGCACCAAGCTGAGCAAGTCGCTCTCCTCCGGCGGCGCCAACGCGCTCGCGATCGATTCGCAGGGCCGGATCGTCGTAGCCGGCACGAGCAACAACTTCATCTCCTTCAACGGAGTTGTTCTGCGCTATAACGGCTTCGGCCGGTAACTCCTCTGATGTCGGGCCGGTTCCCCAGCGGACTCAGGCACTGGGTCGCCCTGGCCGTGCTGTGCGCGATCGCCTCGCTGGTGATGGCGCCCGCCGGGGCCGGCGCCGCGAGCGCGGGTTCACTCGATCCGAGCTTCGGCACGGGCGGCAGCGGCTTTACCTCGCTCGCCACCGGCACGGCGCTGAACGGTGTGGCGGTAGGACCGGACGGGGCGGTGACCGGAGTCGGGGTCGCAGGACCCTCGCTGCTGGTGGCGCGCTTCAGCGCCGCCGGATCGCTACAGGGCACGTTCGCCGCCGGTTCCGGAGTGGGACGCGCTGTCGCCGTTTCTCCGGATGGCAAGATCGTCGTGGCCGGGTATGACAGCGCGGGCATGCTCGTGGAGCGATTCAATCCGGACGGCAGCCGCGATGCCGGCTTTGGCTTCGGGGGGGTGGTGCGCCCAGTCAGCGGGGGCCGCGCCAACGCGCTGGCTCTCGGGCCCGGGGGCACGATCGTGGCCGCCGGGCAGGTGCCGGGAGCAGATGCGTTTCAGCGCATCGCCGTGGTGCGTCTGCACGCGGACGGAAGCCCCGACTCGAGCTTCGGCGCTGACGGCGTCGATGTCGTCGACCTCGGCCAGGACTCAGTGGCCAAGGGTGTCGCGGTGCAGGGGGACGGCAAGATCGTTCTGGCTGGGTCCGCGGGACCGGGAGCCCATCAGATCGTGAACGCCTTCGTGGCCCGGCTGACGTCCAGTGGGTCGCTCGACAAGAGCTTTGGCACGGGGTCGACCGGCGTCTTCTTTCAGTACCCGATCGGCGGCGGCGGCGCCGCGACCCTCAACGCCGTCACGCTCGATCCCGCGGGCGCGATCGTGGCGGCCGGTGGCGGCTCCGGGCAAACGGGTCCGCAAGCGGTGTTCGAGCGCCTGACCTGCGCCGGGACGCCGGATCCAAGCTTCGGCGCCAGCGGTCTGGTGCTCACGCCCGCCTCGCGGACGTTCATCGGAGATCCGCTCGGCGCAAACGGTGTCGCCGTGGGCCCCGGACGCGAGGTCGTCGGCGCGGGCGAGTATCAGGATTCTGGACTCCGCTCGGCCTCGCTGTGGGGCTTTGCCTCCACGGGCACGCCGAGCTTCACCACGATCGCCCCGTCCAACGGGGCTCAGGCATCCGCGCTGACGCTCGACTCCGCCGGCAACTTCGTGGTCGCCGGCAGCATCAGCCCTCCCGGCTTCGCGTCAAGCGGCTTCGTCGCCCGTTACCTAGGCTCCGGACCACCCGGATCAGGGGGTAGCCCATGCGGCGGTCTGGCCCCGCCCCCTCCGCCTCCGCCTCCCCCTCCACCGCCGCCAGCGCCGGCGCCGAGCGTGACCACCGGTCCGGTCTCGTCCGTCACCGTCACCGGAGCCACGCTGTCGGGGTCTGTGAATCCCAACGGGACGGCGAGCACATATCACTTCGACTACGGCACGAGCACGGCCTACGGGGCCCAGACGGTGGCCACCTCTGCCGGCTCGGGGACAGTGGCGGCCGCTGCTTGGACGAGCCTCTCCGGTCTCAGACCAGGCACGACCTATCACTACCGCCTGGCGGCGGCTAGCACCGCCGGCGCCGCGTTCGGCGCCGATCAGACGTTCCGCACCGCGCCGCTGCCCACGCCGACGGTCACGCACTTCACTCAGTCACACCGCACTTGGGGGGAGGCCAGGTCCAAAAGGCACAAGCGACCGGTGGGCACGACGTTCGCCTTCAGCCTCAACGTGCCGGCCCGCGTGCAGCTTGCCTTCACCCAACGGATCACCGGACGAAAGGTTCACCGACGGTGCGTTGCCCCGACCCGTCGCAACCGCGGCGATCGCAGGTGCAAGCGCACGGTGAGCCGAGGGACAGTCGATTTCACCGACCACCCGGGCAAGAACCGCTTTCGGTTCGCGGGACGCATCTCGCGCTCGCACAAGCTCAAGCCGGGCCGTTACATGGTGGTTATAACGGCGACAACCGCCGTTGGCCAGCGCTCGCGCCGGCGGTCGCTGAGCTTCACGATCGTGCGCTAAGCGCCATGAGTCACGCCGGCTTGCGGTGCCGGATTGGAGCTAGACGCCGGCGGCGGGGGAACGTGGCGCTTCGGATCGAACTCGATCACCACCGAGCCGCGTCGGGCGGCCGCGCGCCCAAGTCCGATCGTGATCGCGATAAGGATCAAGTCCGCGCCCAGCACTGCCCACATGACCAGCATGTCGGGCTATCTATCGGTCGGCGGACCGAAACCCGGCTAATCGCGGGTCCAAACCTCGACAAAGGTCGTAGTCACCCTCCTGGCGACGGGAGCCCCAGCTTCGCGCGCGTCTGCATGATCAGCCCGAGCGTCGTGGGATCGATCGGGTCCAGGCGCAGCGCCCGCTGCGCCGATCTGTAGGCGAGCCGCGGCTGGTGGCGCTGCGAGTCGAACTGCCCGAGCCACAGCCAGGGCTGGGGGTTGCGCGGCTGGCGCTCTGTGGCCTGGACCAGCGCGGCTCGCGCAGCCGGGAGATCGTTGACCGCCGAGTACAGCGAGGAGAGGATCTGCAGCGGCGCGATCGATACGGGATCGATCGCGGCGGCCGCCCGCGCTGCGGTGAACGCCGACCCGGTGTGGCTCTGGGCCGCGTCGTTGAGCGACGTGCTCAGGGCGTCGGCCGAGCGCAGCGGCTGCCACGTGGTCCAGGCTCCCAGCAGCGCGATGGTGACCAGCGTGATGAGTAACGCCGCGGCGGCGGGGCGCTGCACCAGCGAGCGCCGCCCGGCCGCCCGGCCGACCGGCCTGACCAAGGGTCCGCGCCCCGCCAGCCAGCCGGCGCAGAGCAGGGCCGGAATCGTCACTCCGGCGAAGAACCAGGTCCAGTCGATCGCCGACTGCACCCCGTACGCGAGCACCACCACCGCGAGCGTGATCATCCCCTGGCGCTCGTTGACCCGCTCTGGCGCGAGCGAGCTCGAGGCGGTGCGGAGGGCGAGCGGGCGCAGCGCCGCCACGATCCAGGCCACCAGCAGAGCCAGGTTGAGCGCCAGTCCGATCAATCCGAAGTCGGAGAAGGTCTGGATCACGTAACTGTGGGCGTGGCTGACCGGCAGGGTCGAGGTGGCGTAGGCGTAGTGGGCGGTGGCGTAGCCCTCGGCGCCGGCGCCGGCCAGCGGCGCGTGCTTTCCCACCGCGATCCCCTCGCTCCAGTACACCGGCCGGGCGTTGCCCAGCGAGCCGATCCGGCTGGCCGTGTCGCCGACCCCGCCCCGGGGATTGGTGAGCGTGCTCCAGGCGTGGGAGACCTCACCGGTGAACCCGCGCGAGGACTCGGCCAGTGCGACCACTCCCGCCAGCGGCACCAGCGCGAGCCCGACCACCAGCGCGGTGCCGATCCGCAACCGCAGGCCAGGGGACAGCCGCCGGCGATCGAACGCCGACCAACCCGCGAACCCGGCCGCGGTCACGGTTGCCAGCGTTACCAGGAGCACGATCCCGAACGTGTGCCCCGCGGACGTCCGCGCCGGGAGGGCCACGCGGTCGCCGGTCAAGGCGTGGGTGGCCAGCGCCCAGCCCGAGATCACCGCCGCCCCGGCAGCCCCCAGCGCCAGCACTGCGACTGCACGCAGGCGCAGCGGAACCCAGACCAGCCAGCCACCGGCGCCGAGCAGCGCCACCAGGACGGCCGAGCGCGAGAACGACAGCACGACGGCGCTGACCAGGAGCGAGACCGCCGCCGGCGCGACGGCGCGGAGGAGGCGGGCCCGACCGCGCGTGGCCCCCAGCCACAGGCAGGGCGGCACACCCAGCGCGGCGGCCACCCCGACGGCGTTCCAGTAGCCGAACGGCTGCTGCAGCCGGCCCAGGGTGCCGCCCGCGTCCAGCGTGCCGGGAAATGCCTTGGCCAGCAGCGCCCAGGCGCTCAGGCCGGCCGCCGCCGCGGCCAGCGCGCCGACCAGCACCGGCCAGCGCTCCGGAGCAATCCGAGCCAAACCGGCGGCGCCCGCGAATGCCGCCAGGTAGGCGAGCGTCCTGCCCGTGTCCTGCCAGGAGTAGTCGGGCTGCACCGACCAGGCGATCGAGGCTGCGGTCAGAACCGTCACCCCGGCCAGCAGGACGAGCGCGCCGCCACCCCAGGCGCGGCCCGGGGCGCCGAGCAGGACGGTCGCGCCGCAGGCCGCCGCGCCGATCAGCATGATCACGATCTCCGACCAGGTGTCGCCGGCCCCAGCGCCGGCACCAGCGACGTCCGGGCTGAACCCGCCGGTGGTCGTGAACGCGAGCGTCATCAGGCCCGCCGCCAGCAGCAGGCCGAGCAGGGCGCCGGCGCCGGGTCTGCGTCGGAGCGCCGGAGTCACACCGGGGCGTGGGCGATCAGCATCAGCGTATGCCCGAAGGCCGCGGCGCGAGACCGCGAACCGATCCGGTCACACGCCTCGATCGCCCGCTGCAGCGCCGGGGCCAGCCGCCGCCAGCTGTACGTGACCGCGTGCAGCTCACCGGCCAGCCCGGCGGCGCGCGCCTCGGCCAGCAGGCGGCGTGGAGACAGCGGGATGTCGTCGGGGGTCCCGTGGACCGCGGTGGCCAGCCCGGTTCGGTTGGCCACCGCGAGCCCCAGCCCGACGGGATGCCAGAGCCCTGGCTCGATCGCGACCAGGGCCCCACCCGGCGCCAGCAGCCGCGCGGCCTCGGTGAAGCAGGGGGCCAGCGGCCCCTGGAAGGCGATGTGGTGCAGCACGAGCCGGTACAGCACGACGTCAAACGAGCGCGAGGGGAGGAAGTCCAGGCTTCCGGCGCGGCCGACGTGGGCCCGGTCGGCGCGCCCGCTCGAGGTCGCCCCGGCGGCCCGTTCGGGGTCGGCGTCGACCGCGACCAGGCTAAAGGCCGGCGCCGGGAACAGGTGGCGGCCTGGGTGCCAGCCGGCCCCCACCGACAGCACGTCACCGCCCTCCAGCTCCAACCGGGCTTCAACGAGCTGTCGCTCGCGGTCCATCATGTGCTCGTAGTTGGACTCCAGCGTCGAGCGTCGGCTGACCCGATCCAGCAGGTTGTCAGGGTCGTAGGGCGCCGAGCTCGGGCTCGTGAGATCGTTGACTTCGGTCGCGATGGGCAGGCAGTCTAGAGGTGGCAATCGAGGCTTCGGGTGCCGCCGGTGCTCGTCGTGAACCCTCGCCGGAGTGAGGTATGGCTTGTCGACTTCGGCGATCCCGTCGGTCGGGAGCAATCGGGGACGCGACCCGCGGTCGTCGTCTCGGCTGATCCGCTCAACGAGAGTCGAGCCGGCGTCGTGATCGTCGTCCCGACCACGACCACGCGTCGTGGCCTGCCATCGCATATCGAAATCGAACCCAGCGGCTCCGGGCTCGACGTGGTGAGCTACGCAAAGTGCGAGGACCTCGAGTCTGTCTCCGAGCAGCGTCTGATCGCGCGACTCGGCGTCGTCGATGACGGAGTCACATTCCAAATCGGCCGCGCGCTGAGCTTCCTCCTCGCCCTCTGAGCATCGCCCGGGCTAAAAGCCCCGGTGGATCGCCAGCGTCTGCTGGGACTCGGTGGTGGGGGCGTACGGACGCCCGGTGAGGAACTCCCGTCCCTCCGCGATCGCCGCGCCGCGGTCATAGGCGGTGGCGATCCGGCGCAGGCCGTGGCGGATCGGGGTGGCGTCAATCACTCCGAGAGGCCAGCCGTGCTGCCGGGCGAGGGCTGACCAGTGCGCGTCCAGTCCCCACCCCATCCGCAGCGGCGGGAACGGCAGCAGGGTCTCGAAGGTGACGGCGTGCAGGGCGCAGACCGGCCCGATCTCCACGAACCGCGTCTCGCGCACGACGCTGGCGGGCTGGCGACGGGTGAGCTCAAACGCCGCGTGGGAGCGGTGCCGGTGGGCGGGCTGGGCGAGCGCCAGGCCGAAGCGCTCGGCCAGGAAGACGAAGTTGTCCAGGAACCCGGCGGGAAGCGTGACGTCGTCGTCGAGCAGCAGCAGCCAATCGTGTCCGCGCGCGGGGTGGTCGGCGAGCAACCCGTTGAGGTTCTCGAACTTGCCGCGATCAGCCGCCGCGGTGACCGCGAGGTGCACGTCGTGGCGGCTGCGTCGCAGCTCGGACCGGGCTGCGGCGAGCAGGTTCGGCGCGTCGGTCCGTTCGATCGCCAGGACCAGCACGCGCCGGCGCGCGGCTGTGCGAGCCGCGTGGCGAAGGCGCCACGGCGTCAGCCGGGCGAGTGAGATCGCGTCGCAGGCCACGTCCTGGGCCAGCGCCCGCGCCGTGGCCCGGATTCCGAACACCGCCCCGCTGGCCCCCGAAAGGAAATCGTCGGCCATCAGCCCCGCCCCGCCAGCGCCTCGCGCAGGCGGCCGGTGGCGTGCGCGCCCATCACGACTCCGTTCGCGCAGCGCCGCCGGAACACATGCCAGGCGCAACCGACCAGCGTCCGCAGCTCGGCGGCCAATGACGGCCGGCTTCCCCGGCGGACGTCATAGCGCCGGGCGTCGCGCCCCTGGCCATAGGCCGCCCGGGCGAGGGCGCGCAGCGTCGAGTCCGGCGCGGTGCGGCGATGGTCCAGACCGGCGTCGGCGAGATAGCGCACGACTCCGCCCCGGGCCGCGTAACGCCGCTCCCAGTCCTCCTCGTCGCCGCGGCCGCTGATCGTCTCGTCAAAGCCACCGGCCAGCTTCAGGGCGGACCGACGGACGGCCATGTTGGCGCCCCAGACCAGGGCCACGTCGCGATCGACCGGCCCCAGGTCAAGGGTGGTGATCGGCGGCGACTCGCGGCCGCAGGCGCGCAGGCTGTGGCCCTCCAGCCGAGCGCGAATCGGCCCGCCGAAGACCCCCGCTCCGGGCGCGGCGCGGGCGCCGGCGAGGATCGCCTCCAGCCAGCCGGGTGGGGCTTGGACGTCGTCGTCGATCAACACGATCAGGTCCGCGGCGGCGGCCTGCAAACCGGCGTTGCGCCCTGCGTTGACCCCTCCGGGCGCGGTCGGTGAGATCACCTGGGCTCCGTGCCGATGCCCGATGCGATCGGTGGCGGCGGCGTCGTCCCCGCCGTCGTTGACGACGATCACCTCGGCACCGGCGGCCTCGGCCTGTGGCGCCACCGAGGCCAGGCAGACCTCCAGGTAGCCCGGGCGACCGCGGCTCGGGATCACGATCGCAGCGCTCGGGCGGCTGGTCACCGCCTACCGGTGCAGTTGATGGCGCCCACGCTGGTGGGCGGTGAGCTGGCGGGCGAAGCCGAGCACGAAGCGAGGGTTGTAGCGGCTGTAGCGCCGCCACAGTCGCCGCGGCTCGTGGGCCAGGCGATAGGCCCACTCCAATCCTGACTCCTGGATCCAGTTGGGAGCCTGCGGCACCAGACCGGCATGGAAGTCAAACGCCGCGCCGACCCCGATCAGCACCGGTGCGTCGAGCTGCGCGCGCAGCTCGGCCATCCACTTCTCCTGCTTGGGGACCCCGATCCCAACCCAAACAACGTCGGCGCGCGAGGCGTTGATCTGCTTGACCACGGCCAGACGCTCCTCGCCGCTCAGAGGACGATGGGGTGGCGAGTAGCCGCCGACGACCTGGAGACCCGGATAACGCTGGCGCAGGTTCAGCGCCAGCTGGACGAGAGCGCCCTGGTTGCGCCCGCCGTACAGGTAGAAGCGCTGGCCGGCCTCGACTCCGCGCGCGCACGCGCGGGCCATCAGCTCGGGTCCGTAGACCCGTCCGTCGAGCGGATGCCCCAGAGCGCTCAACGCCCAGACCAGCGGCTGGCCGTCCGGGACGTTGATCGACGATCCCAGCAGGGCGAGACGAAGCCCCTCGTCCTCGGCCGCGGCCATCACCGCGTGGACGTTGGCGACACATACGTAGCCTCGCTGGCCGGCGGCGACGGTGTCCTGCACCCAGTCCAGCGTGCCCTCATAATCGGTCAGCGCCAGCGGGATGCCTTGCACGTCGACGGTGGCCGGGGCAACGACCGCAATCGGATCCACCTGAAATGAAGGCTGGGGTCGCGCCGATATGTACGGTTCTCTTCTAGCCATGGCCTCAGATCGACAACCTACCTATAGCAACGGAAACTCCGGGCTCTAGTTACGCAGTTGCTCCCCGTAACCCTGGTTTTTGAGATCGTGAGCTTCGGCTCGCCGCCCCGGTAATCTCTTCTCGCGCATGGATTGCGTGGTCACAGGCGGGGCAGGGTTCATCGGTTCAAACCTCGTCGACGCCCTGCTCGCCCGCGGCGACCGGGTGACGGTGATCGACGATCTGTCGACGGGCAAACGGGCCAATCTCGCCTCCGCGAGTCAGGCCGGCGTCAGGCTGGAGGTAGCCGACGTCCGCGAGGCCGACCGGGTGCGCGAGGTCTTCGCCAATGCGCGCCCCGAGCTGGTGTTCCATCTGGCCGCTCAGATCGACGTGCGCCGGTCGGTTACAGATCCGATCGCGGACGCCAGCTCCAACGTCCTGGGGACGATCGCCGTGCTCGAGGCGGCGCGCGCCGTCGGCGCCAAGCGGCTGGTGAACACGTCCACCGGCGGCGGCCTGTACGGCGACGCCGAGCTGCTGCCGACCCCGGAGGACCACGCGATCAGGCCCCTGGCGCCCTACGGTCAGGGCAAGTACGCCGCCGAGGGATACTGCGAGCTGTACGCGGGCACAACCGGGCTGTCGACCGTGTCACTGCGCTACGGAAACGTCTACGGCCCGCGCCAGGATGTTCACGGCGAGGCCGGAGTGGTGGCGATCTTCTGCGGGCTGCTGATCAGCGGCCGAGCCCCGGTGGTGTTCGGCGACGGACGCCAGACCCGCGACTGGGTCGATGTGTCAGACGTGGTCGCCGCCAATCTGATCGCGGCCGAGGCTTCGATGTCCGGCGCGATCAACATCGGCCACGGTCAGGAGACCTCGGTGCTCGATCTGCTCAGAGCCCTGGGTGAGGTAGTCGAGCCCGGCGCCCTGGCCCAGCCGGTGTTCGAGCCCGAGCGCCCGGGAGAGGTCAGGCGCAGCTGCCTGGACGTCACGCGGGCCAGGAATGAGCTCGGTTGGGAGCCGCGGGTCCAGTTGCGCGACGGCCTGCGGACGATCCTGGCTGGGCTCTGAGAGTCATAGTGGGCGACGCCGATGCTGCCGGACGAATCCGGGAGTTGCGGGCATGGTTCGCGGTTCTTAGATTGACTCCGTCGCGCAGATATCGGATAATCAGATTGTGTCCGAAGTCTCTGCCACAGACGCCTCCAAACGGTTCGCAGACATGCTCGATGCCGTCGAGCACCGAGGGGAAACGTTCACAATCGTCCGCCGGGGACGTCCAATCGCGACGGTCGCTCCAGCCCGCCGCACCAGCCTGGCCGGGCTCAGGGAATTCCTGCACGCGCACCCGCCCGACGCGGAATGGGAGAGCGATCTCGCAGACGTTCGGAGCTTCGTCGGCAGCGCTCCGACGAAGGACCCGTGGAGCGACTGATCCTCGACACTGGGCGCTGATCGCGCTCGAACGGGGGGAAGCGGCTCGGACCGACGTCCTGCCCGGCGACGCGGATGTCGCGATCAGCGCCGGACTGCCTCGGAGCTCCTGGTTGGCGTGGAGCTCGCCGGCGACGAGCACCGCAACCGGCGAAGCCAAACTGTCGAGGGTGCGATCGAGCGGGTCGAGGTCATCGCGTTTGGGCTCGAGATCGCCCGCCATCACGCCTCGCTCCTCGCGCACGCGCGCCGCTTGGGACAGCCCAGAGGAGCGCACGACCTTCAGATAGCGGCGACCGCCAGGGCTACAAACAGAACCCTTGTCACCACAGACACTCGAGCGTTCGAAGGGCTACCGGGGGTCACGCATCGGCTGCTCAATTGACAGCGGCCGCGAGAAACCTGCTCGCTCCTGCCGGCGGGTTCGTTCGGCATGGCGCCGGGCCTTCGCGCGGTTGCCACAGGTAGCCATCGCGCACCAGCGCCGTCTCTTGCTGCGGTCTAAGAACAGCCAGCCACAGCCTTGCCCCGGACACGCACGCACTCGCTCGAGGTCCGCCGAAATCAGCAGCTCGGAGGCCGACCAGAGCGCCGCTAGCAGCGGCGCGTCCAAGCCGGCGTTGGGATCGATCTGGCGCACGACCTTGCCGTCTCGTTGACGTAGTCGCAGATGGGCGGCCGCGGTCTGGATCTCGTCGGTGAGCTCGTTGAACGCGCGCCCAGAGGCCTTGTCGGTCAGGACCTCATACAGATTGGCTCTGACCTGACGGGCACGCTGGAGGGCCGAGGCGGCCTCCTGTGGACGGCGCTCGCTGGCCGTACGCAATCGAGCGACATGATCGGTGGGCAGCAGCTCCGCGTAGCTGACCCACACCGCTAGGTGGTCATAGTCGGTCAAGTAGTCGCGGCCAGGTGGTATGTCCCACCCAGCCAAGGTGTTGCAGAACTCGAGCGCTGGATGCCCGGCGACGCGGGCCGGCAGAGCCAGACCATCGTGGAAGACGCGGTACTCAGACATCGCCTCAGGCTCCAGTATCGCGGTCGGCAATACGAGATGCACTTGACATCACACTAACCGGTAGATAGCGTCCTGTAGGTTAGTTCGATGAAGCATCGTTTCCGCCAAGCCTGGGTCGCCGCACTGCTGACGGGGACCGCGGCGGGGCTCCTCGCCGGATGCGGCGGGGACCAGCGCCCCGCGGGGACCACCGCAGGCGGGTCAGCCACCACGAAGAGCAGCTCCGCTACCGCCTCCGGTGGACAGGCGATACCGCTGGTAGACGGAGGACCAGCACCGCTACTGATCCTGTTCAAGCGCGTGGTGGGAATAGATCCGCTTTCAAGCCAACTGGTGGTGGACAGCAGCGGGGCCGCAACGGCAACGATTACGCTCGGCGGGCCCGCTGGACAGCAGAAGCACATCTTCAACCTCACCCGAGAACAACTGCGACGCCTGCGTCAGCTCGTCGCCCACACCCGGCTGCGCGACACGACCTGCTGCGCCAACCCCGGCTACTACAACTACTGGGTGACGACCGAGGGACACAGCTGGCACCTCACCCAGCTCGGGCTCCCGCGCTCGATGCGCCCGTTGATCCACTACATGAACGCGATCATGGCCACCCGCACGGGATTTGGGTAGCAACCGCGCCTGCTGGCCTGGCCCCGTCGCCGGCCTGGCGGGCGAGCGTTTCGGTCGAGGGTGTCCAGGCTAAGCACGCGGCGGCGGCTCCGCCCCCGATACGTGGCGAACCTGTGAGTCACACCACTACGCTGTCGGGGGTGATCTCCGTGGTGATCCCGGTCAAGAACGGGGGTGACGGCCTGGTCCGGTGCCTTGACGGCATCCGCTCCCAGGAGACCGCAGACCAGATCGAGATCGTGGTGGTCGACTCGGGCTCGACCGACGGCAGTCTCGACGTGGCCCGCGCCCGAGGCGCGCTCGTGCACGAGATCCCGGCTCGCGCGTTCAGTCACGGCGCCTCGCGCAATCTCGGCGCCGGCCGCGCCTGCGGCGAGCTGCTGGTGTTCCTCAGCCAGGACGCCGTGCCGGTCGATCGCAGGTGGCTGTCGCGGCTCACGGCTGGTCTTGATCGGCACCCCGAGCTGGCCGGCGTCTACGGCCGCCAGCTCGTCAACGACGGGGGCACCCCGCCGGAGGAGTACTTCCTGAACTTCCTCTATGGCGCCACGCCGCGGACCCAGCGCGCCGGCGCCCTGCACGAGCTCAGCATGGATACGACCTTGTTCTCCAACGTCAACTCGGCCATCCCGCGGGAGATCTGGGAGCGCTTCCCATTCGTCGACGACATCATCATGAGCGAGGACCAGGAATGGAGCCGGCGGGTACTGCTCGACGGGTACACGATTGCCTACGAGCCGGCGGCGGCGGTCAGGCACTCGCACAACTACACGGTGCTCGGAGCCTTCCGGCGCTTCTTTGACTCCGGCGCTTCGTCTGACCGCGCCTACATGGCGGGACAGCGCCACTCCTCCCGGGTGCTGCGGCGGGCCGTGGTCAGGTACGCGCTGGGGGAGATGGCCTGGCTGATCCGAACCGGACGAGGCCGCTGGATCCCCTATGCGGTGTTGTATGAGTCCGCCAAGCTGATCGGGCTGCTGGCGGGGGCCAGGCACGAGCGAATCCCGGTCGCCGTTAAGCGAAAGCTGAGTGCGATGCCGGCCTACTGGGGATAATCGGTCAGGTGATGACCGTCTCGCGGATGCCCTGGTGAGCTGGGCGCAGCGGTCCCGGAGCCCGGTCGAGCCCGTGGTGGCGGCGGCGCCTGCGGTGTCGGTCGTGATCCCGTGCCTCAACGAGGAGCAGACCATCGAGCGCTGCGTCGAGTCGGCGCTCGCGGCCCTGGAGCGCGGCCGGCTCGACGGCGAGGTGATCGTGGTCGACAACGACTCCGAGGATCTCAGCGCGAAGCTCGCGGCACAGGCTGGAGCCACCGTCGTTCACGAGCCGCGGCGCGGGTACGGGAGCGCCTATCTGGCCGGCTTGGCCCAGGCCCGCGGCGAGTTCGTCGTGATGGCCGACGCCGACCTGACCTATGACTTCAACGACATCCCGCGATTCGTTGCCAGCCTGCAGGACGGGGCCGAGCTGGTGATCGGCGATCGAATGGACAACATCGAGCCGGGGGCGATGCCCTGGTTGCACCGCTACGTCGGCAATCCGATGCTCACCGGCGTGCTGAACGCCTTCTTCAGAACGGGTGTCCGGGACGCTCACTGCGGGATGCGCGCGATCAGGCGTGATGCCTTGGGGCGGCTGGATCTACGCACCACCGGCATGGAGTTCGCGTCCGAGATGGTGGTCAGAGCCGCCAAGGAGGGACTGGTGATCGACGAGCTCTCGATCACGTACTCACCGCGCGGAGGCTCCTCCAAGCTGTCGAGCTTTCGCGACGGATGGAGACACCTTCGCTTCCTGCTCGTCCACAGCCCGTTCTACCTGTTCATCGTGCCGGGGGCGCTGCTGGGCCTGGTGGGCCTGCTCGCGTCGGTGACGGTGCTCGCCAACCTACGGCTGTTCGGGCGGCTGTGGGATCTGCACACGCTGATCGCCGGATCGCTGCTGATCATCGTCGGCGTGCAGGTCGTCGCCCTCGGCGTCTGCGCCCAGACCTACGGGATCTATTACCTGGGCGAACGCGATCGCCGCTTCGAAGCGCTTCGCCGACGCCTGCGCCTCGAGCACGGCTTGGCCGTGGGCACGCTGATCTTCGTGGCCGGCGCGGTCGTCGGCGCGACGGTCATCGTCCACTGGATCGAGATCGGTTTCGGGGCGCTGGGCGAGGAGCGCCTGGCGCTGGTGGCGGCGACCCTGGTGATCGTCGGCGTCCAGGTGTTCTTCGCCTCGTTCCTGCTTTCGATCATCGGCCTTCGCCGCACGCCGTAGGTGGGGAAGCGGATTGGCACCATCGTCACTGCCTCGCTTCGCTCGCCCAGCGAGGTGGTGTCTGGCCAGGTGATAGCGTCTGCTATCAGTGACTGACCTGCTGATCCGAGGACTCGACGCCGACGACCTCGAGCGTCTAGAGGCTCGAGCCAGACGGCTCGGGCTCTCACGCGGCGAGTACGTCCGCCGCCGGCTGCGCGCCGACGCACGCCCGGTGATCGCGGTCTCGGTAGCCGACCTGGAGCGCTTCGCCGAAGCGCTGTCCGATCTCGGTGACGACGCGGTGATGGCCGACGCGTGGAGCTAAGCGCTGGCGCGCAGCGCGAGTGGCTGATCGACAAGTCCGCGCTCGCACGCCTGGCGCGCAGCCCTGACGCCGAGCTGTGGGCCACCCGCATCGAACGAGGACTGGTGAGGATCACCACGCTGACGCTGCTGGAAGTCGGCTACTCGGCGCGCTCGGCGACCGATCTTCGCCACGGCTTGTCCACCGCGCCGGTCGCCGCGATGCCGGTCGAGCACCTCACACCATCGATCGAGGATCGCGCCGTGGCGGTGCAGATGATGCTCGCCGAACGAGGCCAACACCGCGGCCCATCGGTGCCCGACCTGCTGATCGCCGCCGCCGCCGAGCTGGCCGCACTCCACGTCCTTCACCTCGACCGCGACTTCGAGCTGATCGCCAAGCGCACCAGCCAGCCGCTCGAGACGCTGCGGATGGAATAAATCGTTTCATCGACCTCAACCACCTCGCCGAGACTTCGATCGAGCGCCTGGCGAGGCGGCGACCGCCTCTGGCCGGTCGCCTCGCTCAGCGCGCGCTTGCGGAAGCGTACTGCTCGAGTATCTGAGCGGCGGTGTCGATCGCCTGGCGCATGCAGTCGTCCATGTCGATGTAGACGTAGTTCGCCAGACGCCCGGCGAAGAAGGTTCGCGCGGCACCGATCTCGTCCCGCAGAAGCTTCTGGTATCGCCCGTTGAGCTCGCGATTTCGGGGCAGCTCGATCGGATAGTAACGCGTCGGCGCGCCCGAGAACTCAAACCCCAGGACCGTCCCGGACACCGATTGTCCGGAAGCGTGCTTGGTCTCGTGAACGCGGATCCACGGGTACTCCGGGCCCGGGTAGTTGACCACCATCGCGCCCTGCGCGTAGTCCATCTGGGGGATGTGCACGTTTGAAACGCTGATGCCGCGCCACTCGAGCGCGCCGAACCGCTGGCCGGCGAATACATCCAACGGACACGTCAGCACCAGCAGATCGGCCGCACACTCCCGCATCTGGTGCTCCAGGTTCTCCAACGTGACCTCGACGTTCGTCCGCACCGAGATCAGCGGGCTGTCCAGCAGCCCGTCGATCAGGTCGGTGTATCCCTGGGTCCCGGCCGGCCACCCCTGATAGCGATCCGGAAACAGATATGGATCGTTGTTCCAGCGGACCGAGACTCGCCGGGGGGCCCATTGCGCCGACAGCTCTGCGGCCGGACGGCCCCATTGCTTCTCGGTATAGGGCTTGATGTAGCGCTCATACAGGAGCGGCCCCATCAGGTCCAGGCACCACTCCTCGAAGTCGGAGGCCTCAGCCCGGGCGGCAGAGTCGACGCCCTGTCGCGCCCGCAGTTGCTCGTGGATCTCGTCGCTGCGCGATTGCGCGTCGATGTCAGACAGCAGTATCGGCCAGTTGAGGATCTTGCCCTCGACCACGATGTCGACGCGGTGGCGATAGCTGTTGAACGGCGTCATCTCGTTGGCGAGCTCCCACACCTCGCGATCCTCGGTGTGAAAGATGTGCGATCCGTGGGGCTCGTAGAGCACGCCCTCCATGGTCTCTGAACGGATCAGACCGCCAGGCACCTCCAGACGTTCGAGGATCACCGAATCGA
>JAABUJ010000185.1_pt1 | contig 133570 bp, 155 predicted proteins | sample 5559131 | NCBI WGS metagenome assembly JAABUJ01 (sample SAMN10711875, study PRJNA513366) | rock metagenome | isolation source: Antarctica rocks | place: Antarctica: Victoria Land, Mt New Zealand nord | collected 2016-01-07 | reverse complement strand
GTCCCTCGCCTCCAGACCGCCTCCAGGCCGTTGCAGCCATCTCGGGCTGCATTTCCTGCACCCGGTCCCCCGCCCTTCATTTCCTGCACCCGGTCCCCCGCCCTCTTGCCGCCCACCCAAATGCTGGCATGCTTGGAGGTCACATGGCGCCGGGCAGCAGGCCCGCCCGAAGGGGGGGGGGGGCCTGGGCCAGTGCAGGCCCGCCGCCAGCCGTGGGGGGCGGCCCCCAGTCAGGGCGGCGTCATCTTCGGCGACCTGCTGCCTCTAACCCTACACTAATCCTAGTTCTTGCCTACAGCTCACAGCCGTGGTACGGGTCTTAATGAGGGCCGGGCGCGCGCGCAGGCGGCGTCATCTTTGGCGACCTGCCGCCCTACGAGGCCTTCCCCATCGGCGGCACCAACTCGGTGCGCGGCTACGGCGAGGGCGGCGTCGGCTCCGGACGCAGCTTTGTGGCCGGCACCGCGGAGCTGCACTACCCCATCTACGGGCCCGTCGAGGTAGGGCCGCCCGCCCAGAGGCTGATGTGCGGTGCCCTGGCCGGCGCAGAATGCTGCGCGCGCACCAGTGGGAGGCGACACCGTGCTTGGGCGGCCCCGACCTGATGCCGCTCTGATAGGCCCCCCAACCCTACCCTACCCCTAACCCTGAACACGAGGTGACTGCAGCGCCACCCGCGGGCGGGCAGGGCACGCTGTTTGCGGACTACGGCTCGGACCTGGACAGCGGGCAGCGCGTGCTGGGCGACCCGGCCGGCGCGCGCGGCAAGCCCGGCAGCGGCCACGGCTACGGCGCGGGCGTGCGCATCGACTCGCCGGTCGGGCCGCTGCGGCTGGAGTATGCCTGGAATGCGGCCGGGCTGCGCCGCTTCCACCTCGGCATCGGCTCGCACGGCTGACCCGCGGCGGCCCGGCGACACGCGCGCCTTGTCTGCGCGCGGCGGCCTTGTGCGTGCGAGCGTGTTCTGGCAGACTGCCTGCGCCTGACAGCCTGGTTGCACGTGGCGGGGCCGCCTGCTGTGAGTGCTGTAAATTATGAAGAGGGTGTTGCAAGGAGGTGCGCACAAGCGTGGAAGCAGGAGTCTGCGCGCTGCTGCCGCCTGGCCAGTCACGTTCAGCAAACTGTCGGAACCAACATCGTGTTAAGTTGCTGACGAGCATCAGTTCACAGCATGCAGGAGACAGCTTTTATCTAGCTGTTCCCATGCTGGTTAGTGAAGTGCCCCACATACCCCATCACAGGGTATGGCAACTTGCTGTGAATTCGTAATTCCAAAGTCGCCCTGGTTGTGCTGGGAACACGAGGGCTCGTGATGCAGCAGACGGTGGGGGAGAGCAACAGCCTGTGTGAGCAGCGTGCTGCGCGCGGCGCTCTGCAAGTTGGGATGCGGGAGCCCCTGTAGCCCGCAATGGCCACGCTGCGCAAGGCGGGAGCGGGGTCGCTGAGGGGCGGGCGGGGCTGCGACGATGACGCGCCGCGCGGCGGCGCGCGGCGGCGCAGCGTGCCTCGCGTGGCGCTGGCGGCCGCGGCGCTGATGATGCTGGCTGGCGCTGGCGTAGGTACGGCATTGCACGCCTGCTCAGATCTCGCCTGGCACTCGGTGACTGTGTTTTCGCGGTGCTCCAGCGCCGCTGTAGTCCAATCCAGGTCGGCAGCCTGTGCTGCTGGGGCAACGGGGCAGGGGCAGCTGTGTTGCCTACGCTGCACACGCTCTCAGACAGGCCTGGTCACATCTGTGCTTGCATGGGTGCAAGCATGGTCTGCGTCTTGCAACTGCTTGGTGTTGGCCTGCACTGGCCAAGGCATGAACATCCTAGTCCGTATTCGTCTACGCCTGGAGCTGTAGTATGGACCTGTGCGCACCGCGGCAGGCGTGTACCTGAAGTCTGGGATGTCCTGGGTCAGCGAGGGCGGCGCTGAGAGCGAGCTCGGGTGCGCGGCCGCCGGCTGGCGCACTGGCTTGCCACCGGCCCTGCTCTGGTGCTGGTCCTGTGTATGCGTCGCTGGACTGCGCTCTGCTGAGCTCAGCCTCCGCGCCGCAAGCGTCCCCTTGCCAACCGGACCGCGACTTTCAAACATTGGGCTGCCAATGCAGACCCAGCGTCCGCCGTGCTGCTTGCCGGCAGCCTGCCTCTGCCGCCTTCACGCGCAGCTCATCCAGCCCTGTAAGCTGCCACACCACGAGAGCTGGAGCTCAGCCGTTTGCGTCCGTTCTGCCACACTCCCCTGTTGCGGAGCACTCCTTTTGGCTGCGTGCCGAGGCGGCGGCGCGCAACGCGCGCAGCGGCGGCGGGCGCCTGGCGGGCGGCGAGCAGCAGCGCGGCTTCCTGGGCGCGCGCAAGGACAACCCGGCGCGGCTGGGCGCGGGCCTGGACGCCGCGGGGCGCAAGGCCGGCGCGAGCGTCGCGGCTGCGCTGGTGCGTCCGCGTTCCGTGCTCTGGCCTGTGCACCAGGGCGGGCCAGGGGCGCTGGCAGCCGCCGCGGGCGCGCGGCCGGTGCCAGGCACCGCAGGCGCTCTGGCGCCGCCCAGCGTCTGCCCCCGCTGCAATGCGTGTGGGCGAGGAGGCGGGGGTGCCCGGCGGCGAGCCTGCACGCCTGCGGCACAGGCCCGCCGCCAGCGCCGCACCCCCGTCGCTCCGGTCCGCCTCCTGGCCTGTGCCTTACTCTTTCTGCTCGGAAACTGCCGGACACAGGTGTGTAATGCAGCGCTGAGGCGGCCAACCCTGGCGCCGGGCGCGCTGAGCGCGCGCGCCCGCGCCGGCAGGCGGGCAGCGCGGCGGGCGGCGCGCGCTTCCCCTGGGACGACCGCGAGGTGGAGCGCAGCGTGTGCACGGACACGTGCGCGCGCGCGCGCGACGGCACCTGCGACGACGGCCGCGCCGGCGCCGGCCAGGTGCGCGGCCGCGTGCGCTGGGGGCTCTGTCCGCCCTGCCGCCTGCAGGGCTGCTGAGGCTGCTGGGGGCCTGCCAGGGCGGGGCGGGGGGCTGGGCATGCAGGCTCGGCCTTGCGTGCTCCTTTTAGCAACATGACCACCTTTAAAAGGCGGCAGGGCATGCACTTCCCGCCTGTATCACACAAAACAAGAGCCGCGCGAGCGCCCGGCCCGGCGCAGGTGTTCTGCGACCTGGGCACCGACTGCGCCGACTGCGGGCCGTGGAAGCACCGCGGACCCGCGGGCGGCAACGCGAGCGCGGCGCCCGTCCAGGCGCTGGTCGCGCGCGGCGTGGAGGTGCACGTCGCGCGCACCAAGACCGTGCCCAGCTTCATCATGCCCTACACAAACCCCAAGCACGACGTCGACGTCAGCGGCCAGATGGCCGCCAACGGTCAGGTGGAGCTGGGCATCACGCAGGCGCGCGGCCGGCCCAGGATAGGGTAGGGTACTCCAGCGCCCGCGCCCCACGGCGCGGGCGCCCCCGCGCGCTGCCCGAGCGCGCCCGGGGGCGACGCGCTCCGACCGTGTCGCAGGTGTGGTACACGCGGCTGAAGGACGCGTGCGCGGCCAAGCCGGACGCGGCCGGCCGGCGGCCGCCGCGCCTGGTGGCCGACGTGGGCGCCAACTTTGGGTACTACTCGCTGTACGCGGCCAGCCTGGGCTGCAGGCGCGCCTCTGCTCCGACCCAGGCTGCTCTGGGTCCCCCTGCTCCGCCCCAGGCTGCTCTGGGCGCCCCTGCTGGCCCGCCGCCAGCTGCTGGCATCAGATTTGGCGTCGCTGTAGCTGGCCATCATGCGCCCGAGGTCGCCCAGTGCCATGCTGGCGCCAGCGCTGCGCAGGCGTGGGCGTGCGCAGGCTTGCTCTGCAGCGGCTGAGCCGAGTGACCTACCCTTACCCTTTAGAACCCTACCCTTAACCCTGACCGCCGCGCCACGGCGGCGCGCCAGGGTGGTCGCCTGGGAGCGGCGCCCGCCTTCCGCGCGTTCCTGCAGTACGGCGTGGTGGGGCGGCCGGACCGAGTGGAATACCCTAACCCTTACCCTGCCCCCTGACGAGCGCTAGGGCGCAGGGTGGTCGCCTGGGAGCCGGTGCCCACCTTCCGCGCGTTCCTGCAGTACGGCGTGGAGCTCAACGGCCTGGGCGGCCTGGTGGACGTGCGCGCGGCCGCGGTCGGCGACAAGCCGGGCGCCGAGTACGAGCTGGTGGTGCCGCAGCGCGGCATCTGGGGCACCGCGTCCATCGGCGGCCGCAACATCGACAAGTGCGCCCGCGCCCGACCGCGCGCTCGGCACGCGCGCGGCGCGGGGCGCGTCCGCGCGCGCTTGGCTCGCGGACCGACTTGCCTGAGCGCGCCACAAGGTGGTCCGGCGTGCTGCGCATGGTGTGCTGGGTGTGGCGCATGGGGGCCGGGCAGAGGGGAGCCGCCGTCGAGGCACAGATTGCCAATGCATGGCTCGCGCAATTTGAGCGCCGTGGCCTGCCCTGCGGTGTCCACAACTGTGCGGCGCGGCCTGCGAGCAGTCTTGGACCCAGCAGCAGCAGAACTTTGCGATGTCGCCCTGCCCCTGTTGCGCCGCCAGCACTTCTCGTAGCAAAGGCAAGCATGGGCACTTGAAGGCGCCAAGCTCTCCTGGCATGCACAGAACCGTGCAAGGGAGCGGAGGCGGGGCTGGGCGGGCGGACGGGCAGGCGCGCCTGTTGCAGACGGCCGCCGGTGTTCAAGGCGTGGCCGCCCTTGAGCACTAGCCTTGTGGTGCTGTTGTCAGCACGCTTTGCGTGCTCTGGGCGCGTGGCGGTGGCTGCCCGCCTAATACGCGCAAAGCGTGCTGGCAAGAGCACCACAAGATCCTTGCTCAAGGCCGGCCACGTCTGCAGCACCGGCGACAGTCTGCAACAGGCCCGCCTGCCCGCCGCCCGCCCAGCCCCGCCGCCGCTCCCCTGCGCGAGCATGCGCGCGCGCTCTCCCGCCCCGCTCAGGGCGCGCGGCGCCCGGCGGGCGCGCCTGCGGCGCCGCGCGCACGCGGCGTCATGCAGACGCAGCCGTGCAACGCTCCGCCCTTCCCTTGAACTTATTTATAACCCTAACCCTACCCTATCCACACAGGAACATCAACAACGAGGGCGAGTACGAGCGCGTGAAAGTTACGGGCGAGCGCGTGGACGCGGTCGTTGCGGAGGACGTGGCGCTGCTCAAGATGGACGTGGAGGGCTTCGAGCCGACCGCGTTCGAGAGTGCCAAGGGCGTGCTGGACACGTTCAGGCGCGCGCGCGCGGGCGGGACGAGGGCGGGGGCGCAAGTGTCCGGCGTTTTATCCTTGGCTCAAAGCATTAGGGTCGGCAGGCGCGAGCGCTGCGCCCGGGCGTCCTGGACAGGCTCAGGGGCGCGCTGCGCATGGATCCAGCCGGCCCTCGACCCTTTGCTGCGCAGAGCCTGTCAGCCCCCATTCTGTCACTCCTTCTGCTGGACGTGCTTGCGACCTGGGGCGCGCCACACACAGAGGAGCAGTGCCTCTCTGCCGCACTGCGTCGCAGCGACGCTGACGACAAGGTACAGACATTGCAGCCCTGGCAGAGGCTCTAAACGCCGTCCATGCCGGGCGGGGCGTGCGCTGTCAGGGCCGGGAAGCATCATGCACCAACCACACAGAGCGCACACAGCCCACCGCCGCATGGCCTGCGCTGCCGACGATGGCAACCGCCTTTGCGAGGTGCGCGGCATGAAGGCGAGCCGCTGAGGCGGCTGGGGGCGGGCGCAGGGTGGAGAACATCGTCATGGAGTACTCGCCCGGCGTGTACGACACCATGCACCGCTGGGCGGACTACCCGGACTGGCCGCGCATGCTCATCTAGTGCGCGCCCCGGCCGGCATGTGTGGCCGCCGAACCACTTAGGGCTGCTGCAAGAGCCTCCGCGAGGGAGCCTGCGCTCATGTGCGGTCAAGGGGGGACATGACCTTTTAGCTATGGGCCTGTTGTGCCTGCGCCTGTGCCTCCTACCCACGCTGGCCAGCAACCTGATCTCTGTTGCGCAGACAACACTCAGTATCAGCATCGGTCCCGGACAGGGGCTGTTTGCGCAGATGGCCAGGGGCTGCACTGTTGCATTCAGCCTGCGGCGGGCTGCTTGAGCGCTGCTTGAGGATCTACGCCTGACCCCCCTGCCTCCACGTACCAACCGCGCCGCGCGCGCGCAGCCTGCTGGAGCACAACTACTCGCTGCTGCACGTGCGCGACGAGTTCGTGCGCGCGCCGCTGCTGGACGAGGCGTTCGAGGGCGCGCTGCCGCCGTTCGAGGAGATCACGGCCGAGAACCTGGCGTGCGACCTGGAGGACGCAAAGAAGGCGCGCGCGCGGTAGGGTAGGGTTACGGCTGGCCATGCCCGCTGCGCGCGCGCCGCGGCCAGGAGGCGCCGTGCGCGGACAATCAGGGAGCCGCCGCCCGTCGTGCCTCTGCGCACTGCAGCACAGCGTGTGGGTGGGGCAATGGGCGGGCGCAGGCCAGCCCTCGTGCGGGATTCGGAAGGCCGCGGTGAGGCGGCCCTGACGCGCTGCGGCGCCGCGTGCAGCTGCAAGCGCGCACGCTGGGCTGCAAGGCGCCGGAGGAGCTGTCGGCCGCGTTCCCCGAGTGGGAGGGCTGCAACTTCATCCCGGAGAACCTGCACCCCAAGTCCTTCCGCGGCTACATTGGGCACAACACCAACGTCTGGGCCGCCGCCAGCCGCGCCGGCATCAAGGCGCGCCGCCGCGCCGCGCGCCCGCCCCCGCCGCCCCTGCTCCGTGCTCAGACCGCTTCAGTCCTCGGGAGGCAGAGCGCCAGCGCCCGGCACATGCGCGGACCTGCGCGGCAGCGCGGCGCAACATGAGCCTGCGGACCGCGCCTCGGTCCCGCACCCCCCCCTGCGCAGTGCCTCGCAGGAGCGCCTGGACCGCGGGCGGCCCAGCCGGCAGGGGCAGGGCCCTGCGGCTGTTCTAGATTGTGGGCTGGTGCAGGGGGTGGGGCAGCTCAGGGGCTGGCCCGCGCCGCAGGTGGGGCAGCCGGTGGGCGTGCAGGGCCTGGCGCAGGCGGCCACGGAGTGGTACGGCCGCGACCGCCGCTTCGGCATGGGCCGCCGCGAGTGCAAGTACCTGCCGCTGCACATCCAGGCGCGCGCGCGCGCCTGCATGAGTGATCGTCCAGGCGTCGGTCATGCAGCCATGAACACACAGCGCGTTTGCCACGCTGTGCTATGGTAAGCCTGCCGGCGCGGCGCGCAGAGTCCTCAAACACCTGGTTCATCACAGAGCAGTAAAACAGAATTGCCTCCATCATTGATTGTGCCTCCACCAGGGCCGGCCGCGCGCGGCGTGCAGGTGAAGCACCGGTGCCACTGCGCGGACGAGGCGGTGTGCGGCGCTGAGGCGGCCATGGTGGAGCGCCTGGCCGCGGAGGGCCTGCTGACGCCCAACAATGGCGCTCTCGACCCTGGCGCGTGCCCGCCCTAACCCTACCCTACCCTACCCCGAGCCCGCCCTCCGACGCAACTGCGTGCACAGGATGCGCGCTGTCGCGGCCTGCTGGGCGCGCGCGGCGGGCGCAGGGAAGTCCCCAGAGCTGTCCGGGCTGACGGCCTGCGCCGCATATGCGCAGAGGACGTGCCCGCGCTGCCGGGCCTGGACGAGGACCCGGAGGTCGTCAAGAAGGCTGCAGTGAAGGAGGCGGCCGACAAGGCCGCCGCGCGGCGGCGCGCGGAGGGCGGGCGCGAGGCGCCGGAGGACAGGTAGCCGGTGGGCTTGCCAGGTTTTTTAGGGGTTGAAAACCTAGCAGGAGAGCGGCTGCCGTTGGGGGCCTGGGCCCCGCGGGCGGCTGAGCGCGGACTGGCAGAGACGCTCCACGTGGATGGCGGGTGCACAGGGTTGGCGCGTCGGGGCTTTTCGGATGAGTTTTGGTCGAGCATGACGCCTGGGTTATCATCGGCATATCTGCAGCGTGCGTCTGCTGGCGCTGGACGCTGCGGTGCTGGCGCGGGGTCTTGCGGCTGGCAGCACCGTCTGCGCCTCCGTTCATCTTACATGGGCTCTGTTGCGCGGTGTCGCAGTGTGCTTCTGTCGTTCTTCTGCATGTAAAACGGCTGTGGGTGTGGCGCAATGCAGTGGTCTGTCTGCGCGGATCAGGTTGGGCAATAGTGGCACTGAGGCGTGGACAGTAGGTACAGGGGTAGTTATTATGACCCGGACAGTCCCCCTGCCTCGCTCGCGTGCCTGGACCCACCCTCTGCTTGGCGTGGCCCGTTTCGAGCAGCCAGGGGGCCATGCCACTTTGGGATTTTGCTTCAGTGCCTTGATCAGACATGCATGTGGCGCTTCAGCCCAGAACATTCGCATCGCGCTGCCTATATGCCTTTCTGGCAATGTGCGCCGCCGCGTCGCGCAGAAAACACGGTGGGAATGCGCCACTGCTTGTTGCCCTTTCGCGCGATCGCACACGCGGTGTCAAGTCAGAATTTGTTGAACGCATGGGGTGCTGTCTGCTGCACGGCTTTTGCAGTGCTACAAAACTTGTGGAGGCATGCTTGGAGTATAGGAAGCAATGCACCAGAGACGTGTTTGCTTGTTAGACCAAGGCTGATGGAACGGACGTTACAGACAGGTGGTGACTCGGACACCCCAGAGAACCTATCGCACAAGTTGCTGACCAGTAAAACAGGCTTTCCACTGAAAAGTTTCCAGGACACCCCAGAGACCGCCTGGTGCCGCAAGCCCACGCCCAGCACACGCAAATCCGTGCACGATATGCGTATCTGTAAGCGACTGCATGAAGCAGCGTCCCTCTGATGTGCCATGCACTCAGCGATATGGGCAGCAGCCGGGCTCCACAAGCCAAAACAGCCCTAGCGCGGCCTTGAGGGCCCCCTGCAGGCACGCGCGCCGGCATGACGCGCATGCAGCTGCGGCATGCACTGCGACAGCCTGTGCATGCTGGCCCACAGCGCCCCCTGGCCTGCTTGCAACCATCTCTCTCTCGCTCCGCTCCAGGGCTCGAGCGCAGCCGGCGCTTCCGCTCCAAAGTCAGCCCAGGCGTCACAAAATGCCCCTCTCAAAGCGCACCAGGGCTTGCGCGCAGCCAGGGCCATGGTTCGACGCAAGAACACAAGCACACTCCCTCACCTTGCCAGTCCGCGCAGCCAACACCCAGCCAGCCCGTGCAGCCGCGGCGCGCAGCGACAGGGCGCCCGGCGGCGCGCAGCGCGCGCGCGCTCACAGCTACAACTCTGAAGAGGGGGCATCGCGCGCAGCGGGCGGCGGCGGCCGCTTGGCCGGCAGGCCGTGCAGCGGCACGAAGCGCACGGGCATCAGGTCCTCCTCCGCCAGGCGCCCGTCGGGGCCCTTGTCCACGCGCTTGAGGACCTGGCGCGGGCGTAGGGTTAAGGGATGTGGGCGCCGCGGGCACCGCGTCATGCCTGCCTCCCAGCTGCACGCGACCGTGCGCCAGACCGCCAGGCCGCCACCCCGCATCCGGCGCCACTGGCAGAGCGCACGGGCGGGAGCGCCGCGCGCGTGCGGGGCGTGGGGCGCTGGGCGGCACCTGCATGTCGTCGTTGGGGCCGCCCACGGGGACCACCATCCGGCCGTTGGGCTTCATGCTGTCGGCCAGCACCCTCACCTGCCGCCACGGGCGCGTGCGCGCGCGTGAGAGACAGCCAGAGGCAGGCCGGTGGCGCTACGCTTCCCATTTGCTTGTCACACATGCCTTCCCGTGCAGGGGTGCCGCGGAAGCCCACGATGTTTAGACTGGAGTGTACTACTGCAGGAATTCAGTTTGCGGCACACTGCTACGTATTCAGGACACAGCATGTTTGCGGGCCTCGCAAGACCGCAAGCAGCAGTCATGCAGCGGCCTGCAGGCTGGAGAGGTGCGCCGCCGAGAGCGGGGCGCGCGCCATGTCCGCGGACGGCGCGGCGGCGCCGACGTGAATGGCGTCAAACGGCCCGGCCGCCGCAAGCAGGTCCGGGTCCAGCGCGTTGCCGGCCACCAGCCGCACAATGCCGCGCCGCAGCAGATGCGGCGACGCCGCTTCCACGGACCTCACTGACCGCTCCGACAGCTGCGCGTGAGCGAGCCGGCATGGCGTGAGTGCCCAGCGCATCTGTTAGGGTAGGGCTGCAGCAGGCACCGCAAAGCCGCGCCCACCCACCACTCTGACGGCCTCTCCGCGGGCGAGCCGGCATGGCGTAAGTCCCCCGCACAATGGAGGCGCGCTGCAACAGGCGCTGTGCGGCTGCGCACACAGGCCGCTCCAGACACAGAGCCTGGTGCGCTGGGAACCGCGCACGGCGCGGCAAGCGGGGCCCCAGCCGCTGATGACGCCCGGGTCGGCGCCGCGCGCGCTGCAGCGCCGCACGCCAGCCCTTCAAGACACTGAGCCTGGTAGGCCGGGCACCGTGCACGGCGCTGCCGGCAGGTCGAGCGCGGGCGGCGGCGGGACCCCGGCCGCTGACCGGCGCCGCGCGGCCACCGCGCGGCCGCCCGCGCTCGACCCGCCGGCCGCGCCGGACGCGGTGCCCGGCCTACCAGGGCTCAGCGTCTTGAAGGGCTGGCGCGCGGCGCCGCCGCGCGCAGCGCTGAGCCGGGCGCCGGTCAGCGGCTGGGGCCCCGCCGGCCGTGCGCGGTGCCCAGCGCACCGGGCTCTATGTCTGGCACCTCCGCATGCGCATGCAGGCATGCCGCGCAGCCTGTCGCTCGGCATGCTGCCGGGTCTACGGGCGGAGCTGGCTCGAGCTGGCTCGAGGCGGCGCTGGCCTGCTTGGCCATGCAAGGGCGTCGAGCTGGTCAGGGTGGGGGGCAGGCCCTGCATGCTCAGCAGGGGCGCGCCTCCGCATGGCGCTCGACGCCCAGCACGTGCCCGCCCTCGCCCACCATCTCGCCCATCACCGCTGTCAGGTAGCCGCTGCCTGCGCTTGGCGGGGCGCGCGTCTGCTGCACATTCGCTGCCCTCCACACATTATAGCAGCCACCACAGAAGCCCCCAGCAGCCGAAAGAGCGCCACAGCCGGTTACGCTCAGAGCACAGGCAGGCGCTTGCCGCCGTGGTTGTTCTCCCTCGGCAGTGCGTGCAACATGTCAGGCTCTGGCAGGCCAAGGTGTCACTTGCTAAATGTGCACTTCATGCACTGGACACTCGCTTACAAACACAGCATGCTGACGCCAGGTGTGGACATGCAGCAGCGGCCGTAGAGCATGGCCGGGCACCTGAGCCGCTTGTGACATGCAGCAGCGGCCGCAGCGCACGGCCATGGCAGCTGCCCTTCCATGGGAGCTGGCTGCGCGCCTGAGCCGACGTCGAGTACGTTGGCGCCCGGCCGCAGCAGACAGCATGCCGAGGCCGCTTGTGGACATGCAGCAGCGGGCTGGGCTGGGCACAAAACGGGACTGGGCACCTGAGCCGACGTCGAGCACGTTGGCGCCCGGCTGCAGCCGGTCCGCCAGCAGCTCCAGCGCGGTGGCGTGCATGTGCGGCGCGGAGATCGTCTGCGAGTGGCCGATCGGCAGCGGCATGTCCTGCGGCGCGCCGGCCGCGGCCCGCTCTCGCAGGAGCCGGTCATGCATGATTGCGTCTGCCCAGAAGAGGCTCATAGTATGCATGCGTGCGGAGTGGTACACTCAGTGGCTCAGCCGGGGCAAGCGCGAGCTCAGCCTCCCTGAAGAGCCAAAGTGGACTGATAGACGGCTGTTACTCATTCATTCGTTCATTTATTTGTTCTTCGTTCATTCTAAGCAAGCGCCGACAGGAGGCGGAGCCAAACGCGCCGAGCGCGCGCGGCTGGCGCACACCAGGTACGCCGGGTCGTTGGGGTGCAGCCGGCTGAGCAGCGGCGACAGGGCAGCTTGCGGCAGGCCCAGGTCCTGCCTGGAGATGAAAATCTTGCGGTCCACGCGGCGCATTGCGTCGGCGGTGCGCGCGCTCATCCGCTCCTGTGCGACCTGCCAGGAAAGACGAAGAGAGGCTTGAGCACGGCAGCTGCAAGCTTGGGCACAGACTCGCGGCGCGGCTGGCGCAGGCGCATACCAGGAAGTCGACCAGCTCGTCATTGCTTCCTGAAGGCGTCGAGAACATACTGGTCCCGCTGAGCCGCTGCCTCGTTAGCTTGCCCTGCAGCTTGAACTGCGCTGCGCGCCATAAGCACGAACACTGCTCAGTTTGCTAATACACGTGAATGAAGCGTGCCAAACTTGAACTCGCTACAAGCACAACCAACGACAGTCCAGCAGCGTCGTCGCACCTACAAGGTTCCTCACGGCGTGGGACTCGCAGTTCAGCGCCCTGGCAATGCCACCGCTGTGCCGCCGCAGGCCCCTGGGATGCGGGAGGGAGATGGTCAGGAGCGCAAGGTGCAGTCTGCTGAGGCAGGCTCCCCTTGTCAGCATGCTTGCTTTAAAAAAAGTACAGCTCGACTTTTGCACATGCTTCTTCAGGGTATAGGAGGGTCGCCACAGCAGGCCAAAAGCGGAGTGGTCCAGCGATGGCCTTGCTAGGTGTGAAGACGCTGGATCTCTGACCGACGCTTCCCTCTACCTGTGGTTATCGCGCCTCGCCACTGGGTGCCTGAGCAGGCTCTGCACTGGTTGCTCTTGGTCGCCATGCAACGAGACTTAGATGCCCTGCTTTCCAACAACGAACGCGCCTTCATATTGAAGGTGAGCATTCCCTCTTACAGCAATTGACTTGAGAAACACAAAGATGCAGAGCTTGCCTCCTACAACTACTGCACCTGAGCTTCCACACGGCACGCAGGCCTTAAAGGAAGACCAGCGTATTGACGGCCGCCGGCCGTTCGACTACAGGAGAGTGCGATACCAGGTCTGCAGCTTGCACGGCGCGCTCCAAGAGGCTCTGTGCAACTCTACGCTGTTGTTCTGCTAACAGGGGCTGCGGCGCAGTTCTCGGCTGATGACGATGGTAGCGTAACAGTGCAGCTTGGCGCGACGCGCGCGATGGCGGTCGTCACAGCGGCGCTGGACGCCCCCTTCCCTGACCGGTGCTGTGCCCTTTGCAGCCACTGGGGCCTTCCTTTGCACAGTTTTTCTGCCGCAGCTCCGGCTGGGAGTTGGTGCAGTGGCTGTCAACAAAATCCAGCCTTAAAATTGCTCGGGCGCTTGGCCCCTAGTGGCTGTATCTCACACGCGGCGTGGTGTCTCCAAGACAGCGTAGCCAAGCGCAGAGCCCTGCAGGTTGGTGGAGTGTAGCGCGTGCTTATGAAAATGCGCGTGCCGCTGCACGCCACTCTCGACACGCTTTGCTTGAGCGCATAAGTGCTTGCCCACCTCTCGTCCCCCTGTGCGCCAGTCACTGGCAACGTCCGCACGTCATGTACTCCTGAAGCTGCACTGGCCGTGCGCGCAGGGCGAACGAGGGCAGCCTGCGCTTCAACGTGGAGCTATCGCCGATGGCGTCGCCGGCGTTCGAGGCGGGGCGGCCAAGCGAGGCAGCGTTCGAGGCGGTGCGGCTGCTGGAGCGCGCGCTGCGCGACTCGCGCGCGGTGGACCTGGAGGCGCTCTGCGTGCTCGCCGGCCGCAAGGCGCGCCCCCTGCCAGAGTCCACCGCGTTTGCAATCGCAGTGCGCGGCTCGCAAGGCAGACTGGAGGAAAAGGACGTGCGCGCTGGCCGCCCATGTGCATGCGCCTCAGCTCAGGAGCAGTCTTCGCGGGTGTGTCCCTGCGCCTCGGCTCAGCGGGAGCCTTCCCCGCAACGCTCGCTGCCACACCGGGCGCGCTGCCGCCCCGCTGGCCGCGCCAGACGCGCCTGTCCTGGGAGGCGGCGCGCGCGGCGAGCACGCCAAACGTGGCATGTGCGCCAGGTGTGGCATGTGCGCGTGGACGTGCACGTGCTGGACCACGCCGGCAACCTGGCCGACGCGGTCGGGCTGGCCGCGCTGGGCGCGCTGCTGGCCTTTCGGCGGCCGGAGGTGAGCGTGGCGCCCGGCGGCGGCGCCGGCGGCGGCGCCGCGGCCGTCACGCTGCACGACCCGGAGCTGCGCGAGCCGCTGCCGCTCAGCCTGCACCACCTGCCGCTGGCGGTCACGTTCGCGCTGTTCGAGGCGCGCGCCGGACGCCCCTGACCCCGCCTCGGACCCTCGCCACAGACCCTCGCCTCAAGCCTTGTTTGCCGCCGGCGGTCATACCTGCGCTGCTTGAGGCGCGCGCCCGCCGCCGGCCTGCCGCCTGCAGCGGCCATCGCATTCCCGGCGGAGACGCGCACTGTCCTTTCGGAGGGTGGCTGGCGGCCCGCAGGGCATCGGCACAGGCTGGGCAGGCGCGGGCGGCGCCGACGCGCGCCGCGCGCGCGCAGGGCGGCGAGCACGTGGTGCTGGACCCGGACCTGAAGGAGGCCGCGGCGGCGGCGGGCGCGCTGACGGTCGTCGCCACCGCGCACGGCGAGGTGTGCGCGGTGCACAAGCCGGGCGGCGCGGGCATCAGCCTCTCGCAGGCGCGCGCCCTGTAGATGCCCAGCCTCGAATATGGCGCCCCGTTCCAGGGGCGTGACATACTCACCAGCACGGGGTCAGCAGCACGGGGTCAGCAGCGTGTGTGGGGCTTGCAGGGGCGTTTATGCTTTTCCGCTCCTGTCCATGTACGAGAGGGCGCCCGGGCGGAGCTCGGCGGTTGCAACGCTTGCTGCTTGCAAGGCGCAGGTCTCCGCAGCCTCCCCTCCTGCAGCGAGCGCAGCAGGAGCCTGAGCGGCACAGCAAGCCTGGGCGGCTGTCCCACGCAGCCTGCAGACCCGTACGAGCAGAGATTGTGCAGACCATGTCAGCCCGCTCGGCCGAATGCGGGGTCGGCCCACCTGCCATCTGCTGGGCTTGGACGCAGCCGCGTCCCGGGTCCTGTCATGCGCGCCGCCCCGGCACCTCAAGCGAGCGTGCTCCCCCCAACCCTACCCTACCCCGCGCGACGCAGACGATGCGGCTCATGCGCGTGGCGTGCGCCAAGGCGGCCGAAGTCGCGGACGGCCTGCGCGCGGCGCTCAAGGGCCACGAGGCCGCCCGCGTCGCGCGCCGCGTGCGCCGGCACGGCGGCGCGGCCGTGGGCGCCGGCGCCGTGGCTGCAAGGCCGGACGCGGTCGCCCCCGGCGCGCGCCCTGCTCCGAGCGCGCCGCCTGGAAGCTGACCTGTGCGCTGTCTTGCATGCTGGCGGCCACCATATTTGGGCATTGCTGGCTGTGTGAGCCAAGCACAATTGTGATGCTGCCCATCTCAGATCTGTTGGAGCAGCTGAGCTGGCACGTGCAGGCGGCTGTGCGCACTAAAGAAATTGTGCCGCGGTACGTCCCAAATGGAAAAGCGCGGCGCATGTGGGGTGACAGGCGGCGCATGCGGCGTGACAGGCGGCGCGGGCGCGGCTCCAGCCGACGCCCGGCTGGACGGGGAGGCCAGCAGCGGCGACGACGACGCCAGCAGCAGCGAGGACGAGGAGGACGAAGAGGGAGAACAGGAAGAAGAGGACGGCGAGGAGGCGGCTGTGGCCGACGATGGCGCGGGGGCGGCCGGGGCGCGCGAGCGCGGCGCGGCCGGGCACGACGCCGCTGGCGCGGACGGCGGCGGGGCGGCGGCGAGAGGTGTGGGTCGAGGAGCAGGCGCGGCTGAGGCGGGCGTGCGCGCGCGCATCGGGGCGCCCGCAGCGCTCGTGTCCGCTGCAGACGAGCGAGCGGGAGCTGCTGGGGAGAGACTCGGGACAGGCATGCGCCCGCCCTGCAGATAAGGGAATATCTTTCCTGGGAGTCTGCAAGCGGTGCGGGCGCCAAGCTTGACCCGTCCAGCTTTCGAGCACCTGTGTAGTGAACGACTGCGGGGTCTGTCAGGCTCATGGGATGGGGCAGCAGGGCGTGCTGCTTTGTCGCGGTCGTGCTTGGTGCGGAAGCCATGCGCGCGCGCGGCCTTCGAGATGCGGCCCGGGCGCGAGTGAGGATAGGCAGGGGCGCCTGGGCGCCACGCCCAGATGATGATGCACGCGCGCGTCGGATGCGCAGGTGCAGCGAACGGGCGCCACGGCGGCGGCCGGGCGCATGGCGCCGTGCTCCCCAGTGGCGGCGGAGCGGCTGGCGGCGGGGCGGGGCAGCGTGCTGGCCGAGCGTCCGTGCCCGACACCTTCGAGGCCATTGCGGTATATCTCCAGCGCGGTGGCGTGCATGTGCGGCGCGGAGATCGTCTTTGAGTGGCCGATCGGCAGCGGCATGTCCTGCGGCGCGCCGGCCGCGGCCCGCTCTCGCAGGAGCCGGTCATGCATGATTGCGTCTGCCCAGAAGAGGCTCATAGTATGCATGCGTGCGGAGTGGTACACTCAGTGGCTCAGCCGGGGCAAGCGCGAGCTCAGCCTCCCTGAAGAGCCAAAGTGGACTGATAGACGGCTGTTACTCATTCATTCGTTCATTTATTTGTTCTTCGTTCATTCTAAGCAAGCGCCGACAGGAGGCGGAGCCAAACGCGCCGAGCGCGCGCGGCTGGCGCACACCAGGTACGCCGGGTCGTTGGGGTGCAGCCGGCTGAGCAGCGGCGACAGGGCAGCTTGCGGCAGGCCCAGGTCCTGCCTGGAGATGAAAATCTTGCGGTCCACGCGGCGCATTGCGTCGGCGGTGCGCGCGCTCATCCGCTCCTGTGCGACCTGCCAGGAAAGACGAAGAGAGGCTTGAGCACGGCAGCTGCAAGCTTGGGCACAGACTCGCGGCGCGGCTGGCGCAGGCGCATACCAGGAAGTCGACCAGCTCGTCATTGCTTCCTGAAGGCGTCGAGAACATACTGGTCCCGCTGAGCCGCTGCCTCGTTAGCTTGCCCTGCAGCTTGAACTGCGCTGCGCGCCATAAGCACGAACACTGCTCAGTTTGCTAATACACGTGAATGAAGCGTGCCAAACTTGAACTCGCTACAAGCACAACCAACGACAGTCCAGCAGCGTCGTCGCACCTACAAGGTTCCTCACGGCGTGGGACTCGCAGTTCAGCGCCCTGGCAATGCCACCGCTGTGCCGCCGCAGGCCCCTGGGATGCGGGAGGGAGATGGTCAGGAGCGCAAGGTGCAGTCTGCTGAGGCAGGCTCCCCTTGTCAGCATGCTTGCTTTAAAAAAAGTACAGCTCGACTTTTGCACATGCTTCTTCAGGGTATAGGAGGGTCGCCACAGCAGGCCAAAAGCGGAGTGGTCCAGCGATGGCCTTGCTAGGTGTGAAGACGCTGGATCTCTGACCGACGCTTCCCTCTACCTGTGGTTATCGCGCCTCGCCACTGGGTGCCTGAGCAGGCTCTGCACTGGTTGCTCTTGGTCGCCATGCAACGAGACTTAGATGCCCTGCTTTCCAACAACGAACGCGCCTTCATATTGAAGGTGAGCATTCCCTCTTACAGCAATTGACTTGAGAAACACAAAGATGCAGAGCTTGCCTCCTACAACTACTGCACCTGAGCTTCCACACGGCACGCAGGCCTTAAAGGAAGACCAGCGTATTGACGGCCGCCGGCCGTTCGACTACAGGAGAGTGCGATACCAGGTCTGCAGCTTGCACGGCGCGCTCCAAGAGGCTCTGTGCAACTCTACGCTGTTGTTCTGCTAACAGGGGCTGCGGCGCAGTTCTCGGCTGATGACGATGGTAGCGTAACAGTGCAGCTTGGCGCGACGCGCGCGATGGCGGTCGTCACAGCGGCGCTGGACGCCCCCTTCCCTGACCGGTGCTGTGCCCTTTGCAGCCACTGGGGCCTTCCTTTGCACAGTTTTTCTGCCGCAGCTCCGGCTGGGAGTTGGTGCAGTGGCTGTCAACAAAATCCAGCCTTAAAATTGCTCGGGCGCTTGGCCCCTAGTGGCTGTATCTCACACGCGGCGTGGTGTCTCCAAGACAGCGTAGCCAAGCGCAGAGCCCTGCAGGTTGGTGGAGTGTAGCGCGTGCTTATGAAAATGCGCGTGCCGCTGCACGCCACTCTCGACACGCTTTGCTTGAGCGCATAAGTGCTTGCCCACCTCTCGTCCCCCTGTGCGCCAGTCACTGGCAACGTCCGCACGTCATGTACTCCTGAAGCTGCACTGGCCGTGCGCGCAGGGCGAACGAGGGCAGCCTGCGCTTCAACGTGGAGCTATCGCCGATGGCGTCGCCGGCGTTCGAGGCGGGGCGGCCAAGCGAGGCAGCGTTCGAGGCGGTGCGGCTGCTGGAGCGCGCGCTGCGCGACTCGCGCGCGGTGGACCTGGAGGCGCTCTGCGTGCTCGCCGGCCGCAAGGCGCGCCCCCTGCCAGAGTCCACCGCGTTTGCAATCGCAGTGCGCGGCTCGCAAGGCAGACTGGAGGAAAAGGACGTGCGCGCTGGCCGCCCATGTGCATGCGCCTCAGCTCAGGAGCAGTCTTCGCGGGTGTGTCCCTGCGCCTCGGCTCAGCGGGAGCCTTCCCCGCAACGCTCGCTGCCACACCGGGCGCGCTGCCGCCCCGCTGGCCGCGCCAGACGCGCCTGTCCTGGGAGGCGGCGCGCGCGGCGAGCACGCCAAACGTGGCATGTGCGCCAGGTGTGGCATGTGCGCGTGGACGTGCACGTGCTGGACCACGCCGGCAACCTGGCCGACGCGGTCGGGCTGGCCGCGCTGGGCGCGCTGCTGGCCTTTCGGCGGCCGGAGGTGAGCGTGGCGCCCGGCGGCGGCGCCGGCGGCGGCGCCGCGGCCGTCACGCTGCACGACCCGGAGCTGCGCGAGCCGCTGCCGCTCAGCCTGCACCACCTGCCGCTGGCGGTCACGTTCGCGCTGTTCGAGGCGCGCGCCGGACGCCCCTGACCCCGCCTCGGACCCTCGCCACAGACCCTCGCCTCAAGCCTTGTTTGCCGCCGGCGGTCATACCTGCGCTGCTTGAGGCGCGCGCCCGCCGCCGGCCTGCCGCCTGCAGCGGCCATCGCATTCCCGGCGGAGACGCGCACTGTCCTTTCGGAGGGTGGCTGGCGGCCCGCAGGGCATCGGCACAGGCTGGGCAGGCGCGGGCGGCGCCGACGCGCGCCGCGCGCGCGCAGGGCGGCGAGCACGTGGTGCTGGACCCGGACCTGAAGGAGGCCGCGGCGGCGGCGGGCGCGCTGACGGTCGTCGCCACCGCGCACGGCGAGGTGTGCGCGGTGCACAAGCCGGGCGGCGCGGGCATCAGCCTCTCGCAGGCGCGCGCCCTGTAGATGCCCAGCCTCGAATATGGCGCCCCGTTCCAGGGGCGTGACATACTCACCAGCACGGGGTCAGCAGCACGGGGTCAGCAGCGTGTGTGGGGCTTGCAGGGGCGTTTATGCTTTTCCGCTCCTGTCCATGTACGAGAGGGCGCCCGGGCGGAGCTCGGCGGTTGCAACGCTTGCTGCTTGCAAGGCGCAGGTCTCCGCAGCCTCCCCTCCTGCAGCGAGCGCAGCAGGAGCCTGAGCGGCACAGCAAGCCTGGGCGGCTGTCCCACGCAGCCTGCAGACCCGTACGAGCAGAGATTGTGCAGACCATGTCAGCCCGCTCGGCCGAATGCGGGGTCGGCCCACCTGCCATCTGCTGGGCTTGGACGCAGCCGCGTCCCGGGTCCTGTCATGCGCGCCGCCCCGGCACCTCAAGCGAGCGTGCTCCCCCCAACCCTACCCTACCCCGCGCGACGCAGACGATGCGGCTCATGCGCGTGGCGTGCGCCAAGGCGGCCGAAGTCGCGGACGGCCTGCGCGCGGCGCTCAAGGGCCACGAGGCCGCCCGCGTCGCGCGCCGCGTGCGCCGGCACGGCGGCGCGGCCGTGGGCGCCGGCGCCGTGGCTGCAAGGCCGGACGCGGTCGCCCCCGGCGCGCGCCCTGCTCCGAGCGCGCCGCCTGGAAGCTGACCTGTGCGCTGTCTTGCATGCTGGCGGCCACCATATTTGGGCATTGCTGGCTGTGTGAGCCAAGCACAATTGTGATGCTGCCCATCTCAGATCTGTTGGAGCAGCTGAGCTGGCACGTGCAGGCGGCTGTGCGCACTAAAGAAATTGTGCCGCGGTACGTCCCAAATGGAAAAGCGCGGCGCATGTGGGGTGACAGGCGGCGCATGCGGCGTGACAGGCGGCGCGGGCGCGGCTCCAGCCGACGCCCGGCTGGACGGGGAGGCCAGCAGCGGCGACGACGACGCCAGCAGCAGCGAGGACGAGGAGGACGAAGAGGGAGAACAGGAAGAAGAGGACGGCGAGGAGGCGGCTGTGGCCGACGATGGCGCGGGGGCGGCCGGGGCGCGCGAGCGCGGCGCGGCCGGGCACGACGCCGCTGGCGCGGACGGCGGCGGGGCGGCGGCGAGAGGTGTGGGTCGAGGAGCAGGCGCGGCTGAGGCGGGCGTGCGCGCGCGCATCGGGGCGCCCGCAGCGCTCGTGTCCGCTGCAGACGAGCGAGCGGGAGCTGCTGGGGAGAGACTCGGGACAGGCATGCGCCCGCCCTGCAGATAAGGGAATATCTTTCCTGGGAGTCTGCAAGCGGTGCGGGCGCCAAGCTTGACCCGTCCAGCTTTCGAGCACCTGTGTAGTGAACGACTGCGGGGTCTGTCAGGCTCATGGGATGGGGCAGCAGGGCGTGCTGCTTTGTCGCGGTCGTGCTTGGTGCGGAAGCCATGCGCGCGCGCGGCCTTCGAGATGCGGCCCGGGCGCGAGTGAGGATAGGCAGGGGCGCCTGGGCGCCACGCCCAGATGATGATGCACGCGCGCGTCGGATGCGCAGGTGCAGCGAACGGGCGCCACGGCGGCGGCCGGGCGCATGGCGCCGTGCTCCCCAGTGGCGGCGGAGCGGCTGGCGGCGGGGCGGGGCAGCGTGCTGGCCGAGCGTCCGTGCCCGACACCTTCGAGGCCATTGCGGCCATGATCGCGGGTGCGCGTCCGCATGCGCTGTTGCCGTGCAAGGCTCACTCATTGCGTGTGCCATGCTCAGCCTCAGTTTGATATGAGTCTGTGATGCGGGGTGCCCTGCTCGCACGCCGGCGTGTCTGCTACGCTGGTGCATGCCACCTTGCAGCTTTTCTCACACCAACCGCAGCGCCATCCCCCAGCTGCAAACATGGGTGGGGGCCTCACAGCACGGATGCGTGTGGGCAGGTGCAGCGCCCGGGGCGGGCGGGGCCGGCCAGGACGGCGGAGCGCCCATGGACCTGCAGGCCGCGGTGAAGCCCAGCGGCGGCAAGCGTGCGCGGGTCCGGAGGTAGCGCGCTTGCACCGGCATACGCTGTCCAGGCGAATAGCCGCGGCGCCAGCTTGCCTGCTCAGACTTGTGCAGGCATCGCTCGCTGCCTGATAGTATTGTCCGCCCGTGTTCCGTACGGCGCACACGAGCAGCAGAAGTCGTCTGTTATCAGCGTGACAGGAGCTGAGCATGATGACAGCAGCACTTTCAGCGTTCCGCACCGTGCGCCTTACATTCAACCCTGACGCTCTGACCCTGCATGGCACTCGGTGAATCAGGCCACCTCAGGACTGTTCCGCCCACCACCCTCTAACATATCCCACTGACGACATCTCTCATCCTGCCATTTGCATTCACATGACGGCGCGCATTCAAGTTCCCACAGCTTGTACCCTCCCCACACAAAGCGCGCCATGAGACAGGCCTTGCTTCCTCTGTCCCGCGGGCAGCAGACGATGCACGGGGAGCTAGCCCCCAGAATGCGCCACTCCACTTCTGGATCACGCCCTACAGGCTTCCTCCCCGTGTACAAGCTAGAAATACAAGGCGCTGCATATCATACAGTCCAAAGGCTGCATCCTCCGCCCAAGTCCTCAGAATACTGTCGTCTACACAGACCATCATCGCCACGCACAACATCTCCGTCCACACAGACCATCTCATCGCCACGCACAACATCCGAACAAGTGCAAAAGGGGGAAACCCTATGGGGGCTGGCTGACTCTTCCAAAGCGAGAGCCTCTGAGCTGCAGGAAACAGGACTTCTACTGCAGGTCGACACCGACACATCTCCAGCATGCATTGTGCAAAATCAGCGGGAAAAACAAATATCGTCTCAACCGTTTCAGCTCTTGCCGCCGTTTGGGCCCTCGCACCGCGCGCAGACCCCTGACAGATACCCTACAGACCAGCACACCAACCGCCCCTATACGCCCGTTTTTTCTCATCATCCATCATCTCACATGTTACTTTGCCAGTGCGCGCCACGGCCGCGCTTCATCATGCGTTTTTACGGGCCACAAGGATGCGTTCTGCATAAGGGAGGTCGCTCAATCCGGCCGCCCCTAGATTTCGGCGCCGGGCCTGATACCATAGTGTAACAGCCCCTGCGCCGCACCCCAAGGAGCTCGGCGGGGCCAGGGAAAGCGGCGCGCCGCTGAGCTGCCTGAAGGCGGGAAGGGGGGAAGGGGGCGAGGGGGGTGCCGCAGACCGGAGGCACTCCGCTGCTTAGCAAGTAATGACCTACAGCGCCCACACATGGCGCGCAGAGCCCTGGCTCAACAAAGCGCTGCGGCGCAGGCCAGGGTGCGCCCACCCAGCGACCGAGCACTGCGAGCTGCCCAGCGCGCCGCGTATCGGCATGACAAGAAACTGGTTGCGCCCATAGGGCCCAGGAGCAGGGGTGTGAGTTCAAGGGCAAAGGCGTCTGCGCAGACCGGTTGCCTGGCAGGCCACACGCCACATGCAGCTTGGCGTTCAAAGTGCAGGCGGCCTGGGGCGGCACTGAAGTACACGTTTGTGGCCCCAGCCCGCACAGAAGCGGCGCCCTCGCCCCTCCGCCGCGCTACGCGGCAAGGCAAGCTCTTTTGGGCGCCCCCGCCATGCTGCCAGTGGAGGGCCAGGGCGCAGCGACTGTGCCGCCCAGTCCGCTGTTGCTGCACCGAGGCCGACGCGGGCGGCGGCACACTGCCGCAACAGCTCCGCAAAGCTGCCGCAAGAGCGGCGGCTTTGCGTCCTGAGACGCTGCAGCACAGTGCGACCGCGAGAGCTACTGCGGAGAGCTCACGCTGTGGAAGGCTGACGCGGACGAGGGCAGCAGGGGCTGCGCAGCAGCGGGCGCAGCCGTCGGCTGCGCCGCTGGCCCAGCGCCTTTTGCTATGCGGCCTAGGCCCTGCAGCAGCCGCGCCGCCGCGTCCTCCCGTGCGCTGGCCGCTTGCGCGCAGCACAGGCGCGGGCGGCACGGCCGCGGCCGCGCTGGCAGCGGCGCCGCGCCGGCGCTCGCGCAGCCGCCGCGCTCCGGCCCGCAGGCGGCGCTGACTGGCTCGCCAGCGACATCTGCCAGCACAACACAACTGACGTGAGCCTTGTAGGCAGTCAAAGCGTAAGTGCGTTCACAGCTCAAAGGTGCGCAGCAACTACGGTGCACGACATGTCCAGTGAGTACTGCTTGCACAGTGTGAACTTTCATAAGGAAATCGAGGCTTCCGCACCAACAAGGGGCAGGGCAGAGGCTGGATCGGCCGGCCAGCCGACGCAGGCGGACCTGGCATGACGCTGGCCACGTCACTGCTCGAGGTGCCGCTGCTCCGGAACAGAGGTGGCACCGCCGCTGCAGGCGCAAACAGAGCCTGCCGAACAAGCGCCTTGCGTCAGACCCAGCACCGCGGCCAGCAAGGCGGACTTCGTCGGACAACAGCTGCTTGCATGGTCAGCTCAAAAAGTTGCCTCGCAGCCGAGCATTCAGCTGACTGCAGCCAGACGCCGTGAATGTCCAGTGATTCCAGACACTGCACAGTGCCCCAATGCCAGGGCCAGTGAGCGCACCGCGGCCTGGCACTCCAGCGCCGTGAAGCGGCTCTTCCTCCGCGAGCAGCTCTTCCCAGCCTGCCTCAACTCGTGCTTCTGAGCATGGCTTGCGACCTTCGCAGGCACGCGGCACGCGTCAGTGCCGGCCCCCACCCACTTTCCAGTGCTCTGATCAGAAAAGCAGCGCCAGCCTGCAGCACCGCTGCAGGAGCACAGCGCAGGCTGCTGCACCACACCTGCGTCGGCGTGCGCGCGCCGAACAAGAAGAGCCGGCTTATGCCCTTCCAGTTGCCCTTGCCGAGTGCGCGCAGGCCCTGCAGGAACGCCAGGTGCTCCTCCGCGGTCCAGGGGCGGCCCTTGCGCCCCGGCCCAGACTCCTTCCCTGCAGCGGCGCCCGCGCCGTGCCCGTCCTGCGCCGTGAGCTCCTCCAGCCGAATCAACGGCGGCTTGGCGAACGGCTTCATCCTGGCGCCGCTGGCAGGCCGCATCCCTGCCCGCAAGCTTCCCCCTCCACGCCTTCTGAGTTCTGAGCTCGCTGCTCGAGCGGTTGCAGTCTGGACACCCTAGTTGACCCACGGCTGTTAACAGGTAAGTCCAAGGCAAGATACACGGTTCTAATACATTCATTCAAGTACATTTTGTGCGCGCGGGGCTCGGGGACGGGAGCTTCATCGGGTAACTGACGCGGGAGCAGCATCATCTGCATCCCACGTTGGTGCTCGTGGTCGCAGTCCTGGCATTCGTCCTTGCTGGCACAGGTGCGTCCCTGGCAGAAACGTCAGGTGTGAACAGGCTGATCACGACAGGCTGACAGGGGCATTGCGACTCGCATCAGGCATGGCGTGGCGCGCGCTGACCGCGCTCGTCACGCTGGCATGCAGCGCGGCTGTGGCCGCAGCAGGCGCCAGCGGGGCGCAGCACAACGCCACAGCAGCGACAGACCCGGCCGCGCTGCTGCACTTGCCCGGGGGCGCGTCCGAGCTGGAGTACGCGCGCGAGCAGCTGTTCCGTGTCAGCGCGCTACTGCCCAACACGCAGCTGCGCCCCGGCGCGCCGCCCGTGGCCTGCTCCTGCGACGACTTCCGCGCCGGGAACTGCTTCGCGCCGGGCTGCCAGCCGTGCGGCCCGGAGTGCAACGTGCCGGCGGCGCAGGGCCCGCTGCGGCCGCAGCGCGGGCCGCTCGGCACCGGGCTGCTGTGCGCCGCCGGCGGCTGCGAGGCCTGCTGCGCCGACCCGGCCCAGGTCGCAAACACGTCCTGCGCGCTGCCGCCCGGCGGCTGCCCAGAGTGAGCGGGTAGCGCGCGGCCGCGCTGGCTGCGCGCTATTGCCTGGTGCAGCCGCTGGCTATGACTTGGGCATGGACGCCGAACGCTGCCCGCGCTTTGCTGCTTGGGGCCCGCTAGGAACGGTTGCACAGGCTCGCAGCTGGAGCCAGGGACATGCAAGGAGGGGCGCTGGCCTGCTGCAAGGCCTGCGGCATGTAACAGGGCCATGGGGTGCCTGCTGCTCGCTTACTGCGTGTCCGGGGCCCATGAATGAACGTAGGAGTGGGGCGTGCGCTTGTGCTTTCTGAGTGGGGGTGGCTTTCTGGGAGTGGCTTTTGCTATGGGCAGACATCCAACGTATGCGTGTTGGGCCTTTGTGGGCGTGCCTGTCATGCCACGGCGTGTCATACCTGCCCACGCCTGCATTTTGAGAGCGCCGGTGCTCGCAGCGGGTGTAGGAGCGGATGGGGCCGTGTTTTTGGGGGGCGCTTTTTCTTGAAGTGCTGGTTATCGAGAAGTGAGACAGGGAGACAGGAAACATGTAGTGGGTGTATGTGTATGCTTTGTCAAGTCAGTGGCAGGTGCCCACAGGCGGACACGTGCAGTGTGAAGCATTGTGGGGGTGGTTTGCACTTCTAACATGCGCTGCCGTTTCTTGGCGGTAGTGGGAGATAGACAGATAGGGGATGAAAGATGCATGAATTGATAAAATGATGACAAGCAATTTTTGACTTAGGCTGCGATGCTTATGTCACCTGCAGAGTCTGAATCTCAGACAACATGGAACCACAAGGCCTGCGAGTGGATTCCGCACAACACACGCTGTCCGAGCTCAGCGCTGCGCAGCCGGAACGCGTCTCCACCCTGCGGGAGAAGGGCCAGTTCTGGGCATGTATCAATAGCGCTCAAGTCCATAACGAACTCCTGCTGTTTTGGGCTCAAGCTTGAAAGCCGGAACGTTTAATTATGCTGCGAAGCGTCCCCGGCGCGCCAGGCCTGCCGGCAGCCAGGGCGGCGCACGAGCGCGCCCGTGCATGGGCGGCCGAGGGCATACGGCAGCTGCTACAGCAGTTGGGGGGGGGGGGGGGGGCTTCATATGTTACGCAGGCACAGTTGCCGGCACATCACTCGGTGCACGGCGCACGGCCTGACATCGTGCAATGCTTGTGCACTACGAGCATACGTAGTTGCGGCATAGCAAGGTGTCCAACGAAGCAGCATGGTAGAGGCGCTAGGACTGCGTGTGTTTTCAGGTTTTGGTGCTTCATCGCATGCCTTACATGTCAGCATGAGGTATAGCATGTCGCCAGACCTGCAAGCACACAGACAATCTGCTTGCTAGGTTTCACGCACACCACAGTGCTGTTGTGGACATGCCAGCCGCCTTGAAGACAGACACGCCAAGCGGCGTGCTACCCGGACGACTGCCTGTGAGCGCCTGAGTATGATCTTGAGCAAGTCCAGAGTCAACCAGGCGCACCGTGGAGCGCGCAGAGCGCGCATCGTAATGCATGTACACAGAATACAGTGATGGTGTCTCAGGCGCAGGGTTGTGCAGGCTGTACTATATCTGTGCAGATCAAGGCTTGAGGTGGTCCTGCATGCTGCTGCATATTCATGCATCTACACCAGGTAGGCCCTCCTGCATAAGCGCAGTGACCACCACCCTGCAACTTTGCCACGGCAGCGGCCACAGGGTCCCTCTACACTGTGAGAGGCTAAAGGGCTCGGACACGCGCCGCAAGCCATGCAGGTCGCGAGCAGACGCGCGTGCGGACGGTGCAACGCACAGTCCGGCGCGCGGCTCAGCCGTCCGCAGCGTCGCGCGCTCGCCGGGGCGTATCGCACGGCACCAAGTTGCCGTCAGTGGTGGACTCCAGGCCCGCCTGCGCCATGCTCAGCACGGCGCCGGGGCTGGCGGCCAGGAAGGACGCGGCGTCCTGGCCGGGCACCAGCCGCCGCACCTGGTGCACGGCGCGTGGGCTCGTCGGGCCAGCGCGCGCAAGCTTGCTGCCCGGCAGGCAGCGGTGGCAGTGCGCAGACAGGCTAGAGGCTTGAGCTCCTGGGCTCAATGCACACCTGCCTTCCCAGGGCGAGCTGTGCATGGGAACGCGCAGGCGGCGCGGAGCGGCGACGCGCCCTGACCCGTCCTGCAGCATGGGCGGGGACCCTGCGCGCCGCGCCATGCGTGGCGCGGGTCTCCGGCGCGGCGCACACCTCGGCGAGGAGCGCCGCGATGTCGGCGCCAAGCAGCGCCGGCTCCCGCGCCACGAGCGCCTCCGCGGCCGCATCGTCCTCCAGGGCCGCGCTGCGGTGCGCGGTGCAGTCGGCAGCCTCGCGGCAGGCGCCTGGCAGGCTGTGCGGGGTGGGCATGCAGCGGGACGGTCCTGGCGCATGCTTGCGAGCACCAGTGTGATTGGGAGAGGAGCAGCAACACATGCAGCACAGCATACGCTCGTGCCTTGGACCCGCGGACTGGCGAGTTTTTGCCTGCCTACGCTGCCGCCTGCCTACACAGCCCCCCTGCACATGCGAAGTCCCCAAAATCGTCACCTAGCAGCTGCAGCCTGATGAACCAGAGACAGCTCGCACACTGCAGCGTACCAGCGCTGTAGTGGGACCTGGCTCCCACCTGAGCAGCTCCATGGAGGCCGACATGGCCGCGTGGCTGCGCTCCAGCACGCTGACGTGACGGGCGACCAGCGCTGGCACGTCAGTGGACGGCAGGAGCGACTTCAGCCGCACAAGCTTGGCCGCCACGCCCTGCGTGTGGCACGCGCAGGGCGTGGGTCGCGCATCATAGGCTGGCAGGCTTACCTGACAGCGTCGCTGAGGGGTGCAGACAAGATACAGCTCGAATAGAGCTCCGCAGCCGAGCGCAGGCTTGCACAGAGCAGCCTCCGCGGCGGTCCGCACGGAGCTGCCTGGCAGGCTGGAAGCGTAGCACCGGACGCCCGAGGGGCGCAGGCGGCGCGCTGGCAGCCGCACCGCTGTGTCCGACACCAGCTGGAGCACCAGCGAGGCCTTCAGCCGCTCCAGCTTGCCGAGCAGCTCCGGGAGCATGTCGCGCAGCAGCGCAAGCTGCTCCTCCACCCACTCCGGGTCCTGCCAGACGGCAGGGAAGGCTGGTGGTGCGCGCTCTGCTGAGCCGCGCGCACGACAAGAACTCGCTCCGGGTCCTGCCAGGCAGCAGGGAAGGCTGATGGTGCAAAACCTGCTGAGCCGTGCGCACGACAAGAGGTCGCTCTTGGTGTGACGGTGTGCAGCCTCTTGCTTCTCACCTGCTCGAGCTCTCGTGCGACGTAGATTTTAAGCAAGCTCCGCTGCGCCGAGTCATCCCACTGCGAGCAGACCAACAGGTAAGAAACAAATCAGGGGTAAACAGGGGCTCATAGCAAGTCTGGCAGAGCAGCGGGCTCAGCCGCGCCTGCAGTAGGCGCTCGTTGCACTGGTAGCCAAACTGCCATGGCGGAGACGAGCGCACAACTAGGCGTGACCGTGTGGTTGACCTGTTACAATGCACCATTGTCCTGTGTGCCAGGGCACTCACCAGGTGGGTATGAGGTGTGCATGCATGGGCGCTGTGAGCGTTCAAGATGTCCAAGATGTGCCACCCCATGCTTCACAGCTGTCGCACGGTGATGTCTTGGATCACGAGTAAAGCAAAGCCTGCACTGTGCGCCCATACCTGCAGGCTGACCAGGCAGGACGAAACGCTACTTGAGCCCTAACCTGGGAAGGTTACAAAAGCACGGATGCCCTGATGCGCTGCGTGAGGCCTGGTCAAGACGCTTGCAGCACCTGCATGCCCCGTAGCTGGGGTCACGCTCTATTCTGCAGGCGGCCCTGGTCACACCGCTCTGACGCTGCGTGTGCGCGCGGCAAGAGAGCTTGCCAGCGCCAGGGGCCCACCAAGTCAGCCCCGGCGCAGCAGGCGGCGAGCTGGCTGCGCGCTTGACCGCTGACGCTCCGCATTTGTGGCAGTCCTGAGCGGGGTAAGGCTGAGGCCGCCCGTGCGGACCAGCCCACGCCAGGCTCTGGGGGGCCATGACAGAGCAGCTCACTGCAGGCGCACCGCCGGACTCTCCCGACCGGGGCCTGCGGCTGTCGTGGTCGTATGCAGCACGCAGTCCTGTAGCGCTCCCTCCAGCAGCGCCGCCCCCGGCAACTTCGAGCGCACCCGCGCCGCCTGCCCTGGCCAGCGCGGTGGGACCAGGCGCGGCTGCCACGTGGCCAGGCGCGCTCCCGCACGGCCCCGCGCCGCGGCAGCCGCCCGAGCACTCGTCTGAAGCAGAAAGCAGCAGCGGCAGCGAAGACAGCAGCTGCAGCGGGTCTACCGGCACCGGCTCGGGCGCTGCCAATGGAGCGGCGCTGGAGGCGCACGCACAGGAGGGCGAAGAGGGAGACAGCTGCGAGGACGCAGACGAGGACAGCGACTCAGAGGACGGCGTGCGCCTGGGCCGGCGCGCGGCCCTGCAGGGTCTGCGCACCAGCGCTGCGCGCTTCCCGAGCGCCGACGCCGACGCCGCGCTTGCGCCCGCGCCGCCTGCCGCCGCGCGGGCCTCGCTAACCGCCGAGCAGGCGGCCCCTCCGCCGCCGACGGCGTACCACGGCACCCAGGGCGCAGCAGCACTACCGGCGGGCAGCGAGCCGTTGGGCGGCGCTGGCGCTGCGCGCAAACCAGTGCGGCGCAGCCTGTTTGCGGACAATGGGGAGTTACATGCAACGGAGCCCGGGCCTGCGCACCCCCGTGAGGCTGCGGGGCAGCGCCGCGGCTCCGGCATCGACTGGGGCGATCGCCGGCCGCCCGCGGCTGCCGACGAGCCTGCCTGGGCACTCGCGGCAGTGCATGGGCCTGAACCTGACATCAACCCTGCCCAAAGCCCAGACCCTTCAGGCGGCGGCTTCAAGCTTGCGTGGACGCCGCTGCTGCGCGCCGGCCGCTCCGCCGGCAGGGTGCTGGCGCCCGCTGCGCTGGGCACCGCGGGCCCGATCGCCATCGGCTTTGCCACGCCGCCCCGGGCCGCGCAGCGCATGCGCAGCTCTGTGCGCCTGCAGCCAGAGAGCAGCGTGCTCGTCGCGGCGGGCGACGCGGCGGCGGCCGCGGCCATGAGCGCCGCCGGCGCAGCCGCGGGCCTCCTGGCTGTGGGCGCAGCGGCGCTGCCCGCCGCGGCCGGCCAGGCGGGCGGGCCCACGGCGCTCGCGGGCGGGCGGGCGGCCAGCCCCGGCCACTCGCCCAGTGCGCGGCTGCTGGTCCTCAAGCGGCAGCAGGCGCGCCCACCGAGCTGTGCGCCCGCCGGGCCACATGCGCCTCCGTGTAGTGGGCGCTTACTGGTGGCGCCGTTGTCCGCGCTCCCCGATGCGCCCCTGCATCGCGCGAGCCAGGCTGCCCTGCGCGCGCAGGAGACGCGCCGCGCGGTTAGCGCGAGCGCGGCGGTGCGGCGCCCGCCGCCTGGCGAGGCGACGACCCCAGATGCCCTGGCCGTGGGCCATGTGGGCGCCGCAAGCCACGCTGGCGGCCGGGCTGCTGCACTGCTAGAGGGCAGCGCTCTTGGTGCAAGCGGGAGCGCGGCAGGCTGGCTCGGCGCGCTGTCGCCGGCGCGCCCCACGCTGCTGAGCTGTGCTGAAGTATTGTGCGACGAGGCAGCGGCTGGTGCATGCTGGACATGCAGGCGCGGCGCTGTTGGCCTGCGCCGCAGCGCGCACACATGTACACCATGCAGGGGAGCAAGTACCTTGCAGTGTCATGCCCATGGCCAGCCCCTCAGTCCCCAGAGCGTGAGCTATCAGAACACTGACAGGATCAGCGCAAGCGCTCCGCAGGCAGCCGCATACGGGGCGGCGAGCGGGCCGGCCGCAGGCCAAGCGAGCGCCTTTGCGCCCGCTCCCCTGGCCTTGCCCTGGCACCAGCGCGGCGGCGCGGCCGAGCAGGCGCATGAGAGCTGTGCGGGGGGGCTCTCATGGTCTGACAGGCCGGGCGAGGGGCCGGCGGCGGTGATGGCGGCAGGCGTGCAGGCCTGGTCACCCGGCGGGGTCTTACAGGGTCGGGACGGGGCTGCGGGCGGGCTGCCGCAGGGAAGCCCCGGGCCATCTGCGGCGCAGCTGCGGCACCCGTGGCCCGGCGCCAGGGTGATGTCCGGGCTTGGCGAGCGCGGCGCGTCGGCCCCCGGCGAGCGCAGCGCGTGGCCCCCGGGCCGCGACGCGGCTGCGGCCCCGCCAGGGCCCGACGAAATCCCGGCACCCCTGCACGCGCCCGGCCGCGCCGGCGGCGCCGCCGGCGGCGAGGGCGCCGGCGCCGGGCCTTCCAGCGACGGGGAGGACGCCATGGCGGGCCCGTTCGCGGACCCGGCGGCCGCGGCGGCGGGCGCGCTGGCCGCGCTGTGCGCCGCCAACGCGGCCGCGCACCGCGAGCTGGACTGGCGCGCGCAGAACGGCGCGCTGGCGGCCGCGCGGCGGCTGCTGCGGCACCATGCGCAGGGCGGGGGCTTCCAGGCGGCGCCGCTGCTGGCGGCGGCCGTGCCGGCGGTGGACGCGCTGCGCAGCCAGACCGCGCGCGCGGCCATGCTGCTGCTGCAGGCGCGCGCTGCTGCCCTGTGACGACATGCATGGGCTTGTGCAGCCCGTGCTATTAGCACATGCAGCGCTGGTCCGCACGGAACATGCGTACAAGGTGGTGGCGCCGGATGGCCAGAAACGTGTGAGCGGCACTTAGCTTTGCATTTTGTTTTTACGGCAAAGGCGAGATAGATGGCGCTCAACAGCAGGCAGCACATGACCCACCAGGCAGGCTGCGGCCTCGTGAGCCCGATCAGGTGTAGGCCTGACGCCAGGACGGGCGCACCGCCGGCTTTCCACACTCTGAGGGTGCGGCCGCAGGAGGCGTTCTGCGCGCTGGGCGCCGGGGCGGACAGCGTGGCGGAGGCGGCCATCGCGGCGCTGCTGCGGCGCTCAGGCGAGCTGGGTGTGGCGGGCCGCGCCGGGTGGCTGGTGCGCGTGGCCGACGGCGCCCTCGCGGCCGCCGTCGGGCGCCTCTCAGAGGGCCGCGTGGCGGCCGCGCTGCTAGCGCAGACCGCGCAGCGCGGCGCCGGCGTGCGCGCCAAGGCGCGCCCCGCTGCGCACCGCTCGTCCTCTTAGGACTTGGTGCTGTTGAAGTTATCTTCACTGGATGCTGCACCGTATGCACCGTGATTATCGTCATGCTAGCTGCCTTCTGCTGCTTTTGCACAATATTTTATTTGTTTTTGCAAAATTTTGCTCAACCAAAGATGATGAGCCGGGGCAATCACGACTCCAATGCCAGGCTAAAGCTGATCCCACTGAAGCACCCTGCCACGCTGCTGGATGCATGCCGGAGACCTCCTGGTGGAAGTGCTCATTTCCCTCCTCTCATTCACGCGCCCGCCTGCCGCAGGCGGCCATGCACCTGGACGCGTGCTGCGCCGGCGCGCGCGGCGAGCGCCTGGCGGCAGCCCCGGGCATGCCGGAGCGCCTGGCGGCGGCGGCGGCCGCGCTGCTGGAGGAGGGCGCGCCCGGCGCGCGCGCGCACGGCCGGCGCCTGGTCGTGCGCCTGGCGCGCCTGGCCGGCGAGCGCGAGGCGCGCGCGCGGCGCCGGGCCCGGCCACACTGCATGTCAGAGCTTGGGCTGGGGCAGGGTGGCACTGCGTGCCCTGTTCGTGTGCCGGCGCGGGGCGCGCCCCGGCTTCATCTGCTGTTCGCGTGCGCCTGGCTCTGTGCATGTGCTGTGCGTGTGCTGTGCGGAAGCGCCGTCGCTCGCACGGCGCGGGCCTCGCCAGCAGGACGCCTCTAGGTGCAGCAGGCTGCGGCGCAAGCCCCGCGGCGGCGCGCGCAGGGCCTGGCGCGACTGCTGGCGCGGCTGCCGGGCGGCGCCGAGCGCGCGCGCGCTGCGCTGGAGGCGCTCGACGCGTGCCGCACGCCGGGCGGGTGGACAGCGCCGCCTCCGCCGCCAGCCGCCGCCGCGCTGTACGGCGCCGACCTTGCGACCGGCCCCGGCGGCAGCACCGCCGAGCGGGCGCCGTTTGGCGCTCAGGTGGCCGCACCCCAGGCGGGGTCCGCTGGCCTGGCAGGCGCTGACGATCCATTTGGGACGCGCCAGCTGGGCACCCCACCGCTAGCGCTGCCCGGTGCTTGCGACTGGCTCCCGGGCGATGCGCGCGCACGCTGCCCTGCCCTGGAAGCCGCAGGGTGCGACGCGTCTGCAAGCCCAGACGTCAGGGACATCGGGCCGGTGCGGCTTGTGCGGGGCTATGCGGCGGCGTATGCGGCGCGGGTTCCTGGTTCTGGAGCAGGCCGCGGCGGCGTGCAGCCAACTATTCGCTCGTAGACACACCCAGCGTCCAGCTCAGGATCCGCGGTCATACCTTCTCTCGTTTGATAAAAGAGAGGTTGCAAAGCAGTGGGCTCGTCTTTTACTGCATGCTGATTACAGGGGTAGACGCAGCACGCCCTAGGTCCTGCAGGGCAGCATGATGAGCATGCACAGCTTTGTGCGGTTGCTCAAAGTTGCGATAGAAACAGGTGCATTAGTAGCAAGTGAAAGAGTGCCAGCAACGGCGTACACACATGCTGTGCTTCATGCGTTCTTATGACAACGCCATCCTGCGCAGAAGCGCATAGCACGCGTCTGTCTCCACTTGCCACCAAAGTGCCTGAGGAACGGTGCTGCTCTCAGCCTCTACTTGGTGAGCACAATGAAGCTTGCCAGGCAAGTAATGCTTCCCCGATGCGAAGCACCCCTTCAACAACATGCATGCCACATGATGGCAGAGGGCCACCAGTGGGCGCCGATACCTGGCCCCGGCAGATCCCCCACCAATCAGAATAGACATCCAGGTGTGCTGTGCTGGGCGGAGAGTGAAGCATAGCCCCGCACGTTGCCCCTCCTGCTGGCTCAACCCCTCGCGGGCTTGATCACAGCTCAGCAACACAACGTCCCCGTATCACAACATCCGTGCGGAGCAGGCCCCGCGACGGAGTACTAAGCCAAACCTGGCACCTCTCACGCGCAGCATCGCGGCAGGTCAGCGACGCCCACCGCATCAGCTTTAGAAACAGCGCTCCAACCGCAAGCGGAGGGCAGCGGGCGCGCGTGCACCGCAGCAGTGCTAGGTAAACCCGGTTGTTGATGGGCGGCTGTTAGGACGCTGCACACACGCCTGCACACATCCTGCTGAACACAAGAGCAGTCTGCTGCAGCCGGCTGCATACTCCCGCGCAGCTCAGGCCGCGAGGCGCTCCGGCTCCTCGTGGGCCGCATGGTTGCCGTTTGCGGCGGCGCCGTTGCCGCTGGCCGGCGCTGCGTCGGCGGCGGCGGGCGGCGCGAGCACCGCAAACAAGTCGCCGGCGACGTAGTCGTTGTCCACGACCGACACCAGGTACCTGCCGGGCCAACAGGCCGGCAGGGGTGTGGAATACTGCAGTTCTGAGCCGCCCGCCGGGGCGGGGGCTGGCTGCAATGCACATGCAGACCAGGCACCACCAAGAATTGCGCTCGCCGTAGCGCTACCTGGGAGCTGTCGCACCCGCACAGCAAGCAAGGCACGCAGAGGATGCAATGCTAATGTTGCCACGGAATGACTGCGAGGCGCACTTAGCACAGCAAAGCCAAATGAGGCACAGAAAAGGGCGGCCTCCGAGCGTGGCCAGGGTTTCTGTTCGCGGCCACTCAGCATGACGGCCACTCAGCATGACATGCAGTGCACGGCACCCGGGCGCGCTCAGCTGGCGCGGGTCAGGGGCGCGCGCCAGGAGTTCGCGATGTCCTCGATGACGGTGCGCGAGCGCGAGCCCTGCGCGTACAGGCTGCCCCACTCCTCCGTCCACAGCGCAAACGCCTCGTCCTGCAGCGCCCAGCACACAGAGTCTGTGCCTGACCCAAAGAATGGTGGGAGTGACCTTGCTGAATTGCATGCCGCGGCACTCTCAGCTGTTACGCAATTCCAGCACAGGCACCGTGGAGCACCACACTCACTTCATGTAAAAGAAGACGAAAGGCACAGAGCCTGCGCACTCGGCGCACCAGGAGACGTGACTGAGATCGAGATCAAGTGTCTGGCAGGACAGCAGCGACTTGTGACGAGCCAGAGCAAACGCTTCACTCAGGAGCTGGGAGCGCCGCGCCTTCCACACGAGGAACGACTGCGGGTCGACGACCGTCGGCTGCACGACCTCGCGCGCCGGGAACACGCCCCAGGTGACCGCGTTGACCTGCGCGGCCCGCGTTGTAGGGCCTCAGGCCCCGCCGCAAACGCGCCTGAAACAGGCGTCCAGTCACAGCTTGAAAAACCCCATGTTCTTAAAGGGAGAAAAACGAGCATGCACGGACATGCAGCAAAGCCAGAAAGGCTGCACCAACACGCCTCGTGAGGCCTGGGAGGCGCGGGCAGGCAGGCGGCGCGCAGGGTGCGCCGCCGACGGCGGGGGCGCGCGCCGCGCCGGCCGGCACGTTGGTCGCGCTCTGCCCGGCCGCGTTGACGGCCATGTACGTGATGCTCGGCCGCTCGGCCAGGCGCGCCTCCAGCGCGCGGAAGCTGCTGGGCGAGCAGAAGAACTCCACGTACGCCTTCTGGTACACGTACCTGCGCGCAAAGGCCGGCGCGCCTCTGGGACACGTAACCCCGCCCTAACCACTACCCTGTGGACTTCACGTACGCCTTCTGGTACACGTACCTGCGCGCGCGGCCGGCGCGCCTCTGGGACACGTAACCCCGCCCTACCCCCTACCCTGAGGACTTCACGTAGGCCTTCTGGTAGACGTACCTGCGCGCGCGGCCGGCGCGCCTCTGGGACACGTAACCCTGCCCTAACCACTACCCTGAGGACTTCACGTACGCCTTCTGGTAGACGTCCCTGCGCGCGCAGCCGCGCGCCTTGGCACACAAAACCCGGCCCTACCCCCTACCATGAGGACTTCACGTACGCCTTCTGGTAGATGTCCCTGCACGCGCGGCCGCGCGCCTTGGCACACAAATCCCTATCCTACCCCCTACCCTGAGGATTCCACGTGCGCCTCCTGGTCGATGAACCTGCGCGCATGCCCTGCGCGCGGCGCGCCTGCAGACCGGGCGGGCGGCAGGCAGGCCAGAGCGCTCTGCAGGCGAAAGGTTACTTGTACAAGACTGCTGTCGCGGGTGAAGCGTATTTTCTGTGCAAGTGCCCTTTTTCATCCGGCCCTAGAAGCCCGCCGCACAGTTCTGTGGCAGCCCCAACCGGCGGCATATCAGGAGAGGGGGTTGCCATGTCAGCCGGCGCGCTGTAGCTCCAGCACTCCAGCGCTCGACACCCCCGACTCATGCATGGACAGCCCCGGAACGGGCGCCCACACGGCAGAGGATGAGACGGGCACGGCCGCGCACCCGTTGGGCCCGCCCCAGCCGACGTGCGGGTCAGTGGACTGCGCGCCGTTGACGGCCGGCTGGCTGTTGATGGTGAGCAGGCCGCCGCGGTTGAGCGCGACCAGGCGCTCCTGGATCGCGCCCGTCTCGTGCTGCAGGCTGTCCATCTCGCTCCAGGGCAGCATGTTGATCGCGCCTGCGCATTCTCTGCGGCCTGTCAGAGGGCCTTTCAAGCCGAAACGGCGCCCGCTGCATTGCTGCAAGTCCTCCGCGCTGCTCCAGAATTCAAAGCATTGCCTTGACCTGGATGTCATCGCAACTAAAATTAAAGCCCACTCGAACTGCCTTGCTCAAAGTTGAAAATTCCATGCAGGATGGGGCACAGTGTTTCATACCTTCAGTCCACAGCGTGAGTTCAACTCAGTGTGTCAGGGTGCCAAGCGCCATGAAAGGAGTGGCTGCAGCGGCACGGGCGCAACACCCCGCGGCCGCGCATGCGTCAAGCAGGCGGCGGGCAGGGCGCCGGGGGGCGCGCGCGCCCGACGTATACTTGACGAACACGTTGACCACGTCGCCGACGGAGCCCAGGCTGGCGCCCCAGGCGGCGCGCGCGCGCTCGCGCCGCTTCTCGTTGCTGCTGTGCCGGCGCATGAACTGGTAGTCCGACAGTGTGCCGTACGCGGGCGAGCGCGCGTTGCCCCAGCGCCCTGCGCGCGCCCAGACGTTCAGGATTGCCAAGAGTAAAATTCCCAAAAGGGCTGAAAACCGTAAGTCGACCCACAGTCGCACGCCGCGCCGTCCGCGGCGGACGCGTGTCGGCCCCAGCGCGCACCATTTGCCAACCTTCCCAAGGGTTTGGATGGCTGCATGCACAGATCTCCCCTGGAAGCAGGATGGCGCGCAGAGGGGCATGCGCTGCCACAGCGCTGCCCTGCCCGCACAGACCATGCAAACCGCGCACGAGCCGCGCGCTACCTGCCGCCGCCGTGCTCACAAGCGCGAAGCGCGCGCGGGGGCAGCGCAGCGCGGCGCCGGCGCACCGGTCGGGTAGGAGTCCCAGTCGGCGGTGCGCGTGAGGTACGACTTGGGCCGGTTGGACCAGTGGATGGGCCGCACGTCCTCCGCGCCGCGCTTGCTGGATGGCGCCTTGCGCCACGGCAGCGTACGCGGGCGCTGTGCGCGCGGCCCTCAGGGGGGTCAGCCTCCTCTCACGGGCGGGGCCCTCATTGGCCACGCCCCCGGAGACGAGCATGCTCCCCACACGACCGTCCCCCGCGACTCCGCACACAGTTGCCACGCGCGCCGCGACCCACCAGCGCAAAGTTTGAAGATCGGGCCATGCCTCACACGCTAGGCCGGCCACCAGCCTCTAGCCCTCCCTCCACAGCCGTCCCTTGTTGTGCATGACCCTAAGCCAAACCCTAGCATTGCAGCCGCGCCTGCGCCTTGTTGACCAGGCCCAGGTTCTCCAGGATGGCCAGCGCGGACGCCTCCAGGTTGAGCGTGTACAGGTGCACCCCCGGCACGCCGTGCTCCAGCAGCGCGCGGCACATGCGCGTGCCCAGGTCAATGCCGTACGCCTGTGCACAAGGCGCGCTCTCGGCGCGGGGCCGAGGCGGCTGCGCGACGGCCCTGCTCGGCGCGCCGGCCAGCTGTGCGCCATGCCCACGACGCGCGCGCCGTGGTGCAACCGGACCGCGCCCCGGCGCGCGCCTGCCGAGCTAAGCGCAGCGGCGCCCGGGCGCGGCGGGGCGAGGGCGGCGCCCCGCTCATGCGAAGCGCAGGCTTCTATTCGGACCCAGACCAGACCAAATTGTCTGTTACTTGCAAGCACAGAGCGGGGCGGCGCGCCTTGACGGCCTCCTCATTGTCCTTGATGGCCTCGAGGTCAGCGGCGATCTGCTTCGGCACGGCCGTCTTGCAGAAGCCGGTCATGCGCTTGAAGCCGCCGAACGTCATGATCGGCATCACGCCTGGCCGCGCCGGACGCATTGTATCAGCAATGCCTCGGGAGGCTCTGCTACGCGCTGCGCATGGCTGCCGCTGCCCTGGCGCCCATCGAGACGGGGCGCTCTGCCTTGGTGACAGGCATAGGCCGTCACTCGCTATCACTTTGGCTGCAGCATCTTGGCGGCGAGAAGACCACCACTGGCCTTGCGACCCTTGCTGCACCTTCTTGGCTGCAAACACACTCACATCCTCACTCCCGCATCGCGGGCACACCCAGCTCGCATGTGTTGCCATGCATGCCGCGCTTTGCACACGGCCTGGCTCCCCATTTTAACGCGCACGGCCCCTACCATTCCTTGCTGCTTCGCACCGGGGATGATGGGGCACTCGATGCCCACCGAGCGGCAGTCCTTCACGAACTGGAAGTAGCGGTCCACGTCGTAGAAGAGCTGCGTGATGATCAGGTCGGCGCCCGCGTCGATCTGCGCGGCGGGGCCGGCGGCAGCCGCCGTCACTGCGTGACCATGCGTGGACGCAGGTGTGGCGCCCCGCTCTGGCAGCTACAGGCGCTTGTGCCACACGCAGCTCTTTTGCGCAGGTCGTGCATCCCAGAGACCAAGCTACCCGCGCACGACAGGCGCACACACCCTGCACCCTCCTGGCCTGCGGGCCCACCGGTGCAACTTCACCCGAGCGCAGCGCAGGCCCGGGCGGCGGCGTGCGCCGGGCGCGGCGCGCCTTCTCCTTCAGGTAGCGCACGTCCTTCCAGTAGTTCTCCTTCATGGCCTCCGCGTCGTCCACGATCACGTCCGGGTGCGCCTCGGGGTAGCCCGCCACGCAGATGCCAAAGTGCTCCCCGTAGTGCGCCCTGCCGCGCTGCTCCCTGTCAGGGGACTTTTTGAGAGCGTCGTCTGGCTTTTCAGCGCATTTAACTTGACCGCCCAAAGTGGCAAGCAACCCCACTGGCTGCCACACACATGCGTGTATACATGCATACTCGATCGAGTGAATACGCACGCAGCACCACCCTCTGCCGCAGTGCGCTCTGCGACGCTCGGGCACCGGCAGCACGGCGCAGGGCGCCCCCACGGGCACCCCCGACCCTGACGCGGGCCGCGGCCGGGCGCGCGCCGGATGTACTTGACCAGGTCCAGCGCGCACGCGAAGCCGCCCTCCACGACGGTGAAGCTCTCCTGGCCCTTGGGCGGGTCGCCGCGCAGCGCGAGCACGTTCTGGATGCCGTAGCCCTTGAGCTTGTCCAGCGCATCGCGCAGCTTCTCCTCGGGCATGTTGGTGCACGTCAGGTGCATCATCGTCTCCACGCACACCTGCGCGCCGCCCGCCGGCGCGCTGGAGGCCCGGGCACGGTTGCCAGAGGAAGGATGAAGCCTGGCCTCCTGGGGCGTGTGGGGTTTGCGGGGGGCGCCGAGGACCGGTGAGCGCTACACAGCCCGGCAGGGAGGCAGGAGGCTCGGCTCACGCGGCTGCAGCTTGCACAGCGCTGCCAGCAGCAGCTCCCGTGCTCGGTGTACATGGGGCTGAGCAGCCTCGCTGGGGCCTGGATGAGCCCAGCAACTCCGCACGCTTGTTTGGCAGGGCAGCGACCAAACAGTGCAGACGCAGCCAGAGCTACTACAAAAGATGTGGCAGTTCTGCACAGCACGCCTTGGAACCAAAGCGCGTCTTCAGGTACCCCACCCGCAGAGGCGCGCAGCCAGCGCATCAGAAGCCTTCATGGCCGACAAATCCGCTGTTTGCACTCTCTTGCACAGACTCAACGCCAAGAGTGCTACTCAGATGGCACACAGCGGCACCGGTGCCAGCTGCGCTTGGGCGCACCATGTTCTGCATCTTTGCTGCGATGTCGAGCGTCAGATCCGCAGTCGTGCCGCCCGCGCCCCAGGTGATGTCGCAGAAGGTGGGGCCGTACGAGGCCATCCGGTCCTGCCGGTCAAACAGGTTCTCCACGCCCTGCGCCGGCGCCGCCGCCATGGCTCAGCGCAGCCATGCGCCAACGATCAGCGCCAGCACATCCAGCCTCCGCTCGGCAGATGCGTGCACGCTCCTACTCGCCGACTGGCACAGCGGTGCGGGAGCACAAGGAGCGAACGAGTCGCTGCTGCAGGCGCACATATTTGATTGGAAAAGCAAGCAAGCGCCCCAACGCCCCAGCATCCCTGTCCGAGCACCTTGAATAGATACCTTGAGGCTAACATATGGAACATATATATACACAACACAGTCAAGGAGGGACGCGCGGCCACACCTCCTCCGTGCGCGGCGGAAAAAATTCAAAAGAGAAGAACGGCTTGCCCTCCTTGATGGACGCGTTCATCTTGTCTATGACCTTCATGGCGGCCAACAGTGCTCACGCAGGCGGGAAAGTTACGCGCGGTGCAACGAGTCACCGGCAGAGTGTAGCAACTGTGAGGGGACAAACACGGCCTGGGATGTCGCAGAGCTTACAATGAAAGTCTGCTTGAGAGCACCTGCTATCGACGTCCACGTTCGCTTGGCGCGCGCCTCCAGCATTAGGCATCAGAACCTAAGGTAGGGCCGAGGTGCTCTGGATCCAGACCTCGAGGTGCTCTTTCACCGTGGGGGCACCATGAACTCCGTCGCACGCGCAGTGCTTGCCTTTCGTATGTACAATCGTGATATTGTTGTCGTTGCTGCCAGGTGTGGGAGTCGAGATTTGCACCTTGCACAACCAGACTCGCGCACAGTCAAGACAAGGACTGTAGCAGCAGAAGCAAACACCTCTGTCACATTCTAGTAAGCTGCTATAGAAACAACCTCTTCAGAACCTGCATCGGCCGAGGCAGTTAAAGAGCCTTGGGATGTACAGGCGCTGCACTCTCCTCAACACGGCTGTGCAGCGCTGCGCCTCCCACATGCGAGGCGTCCACTGCTGACCCCTCGCAGCTTCGAACGCTTATGTTGTTGGTCAACGGCGTGTCCTCCCCCACGGCTGCAGCGTCATGCGCTGGCTTTGCCGCCAATGCTACCTTCTCGGGCGGGGCCCCTTGCCACCTGCGTCTCACAGCAAACGTGCACCAATGTCGGCCCAGCGTGAGCAGTGAATAAGTACTCTCTGCAAGTCAGCCGCTTCATTGATGGGAGCAAGGGATGCGCAGCACGTGCACGCGCCTCATCCGCCAGAATCTGACAGTGAACCATTCTGCCTTGAGCCAGTGGAAGTAGCCCCAGCGGTGCAGGACGCCGACCAGGAACGGCAGCAACAGGTTCAGTGGCACGCACACGGGGCCAATGCAGATGACAGGCATCAGTGTGGCATACAGGCCTCAGACACGAAAAGTAGTTGCTGTTGGCTAGTCGTGCAGCTTACTGAAAGCAGAAGCCCTCTGGCACTGTTACGGCACTGTAACTGTATTAGCTGCCTAAGGCTAACATTGGGGCGCTGTTTGTTTAGGCTTCAGGGGCGCTGTTTCAGGCTAGATTTCTGGCACACAATCGCATTCACAATGCATCCGTATGCACACTTCTCCACATGCGCATGCACATGTCCGCATGCATACACTGCAGGTTCTGCTTTATTGACGCCATGGTTGCAATGCTGTGCTTCACGCTCACCCTCACTCTGACTCCCCTCACACGGCTCTCACTCGCTGCTGTACAAGCTGTTGTACAATACACGAGGCGCACACCACAAGGCTGTCACGATGCAGACTGTCCTTGGTTACTTTGATTTCTAAGCCAGCGGCCAAGGGTCAGTCACGGCCATCACTGTCTGCCGGGCGGCACCCAAAGTCTCGCCAGAGCACCAGCGCCAGGGCTGCGACGGAGCACGATGGCCTGCTCGGCACACACGGCCAGGTTGCGGGCGCGCCAGGCCGCAGCGGTTTCTCCAGAGCTGCGCACAGCGTTGGGCAATAGGCCCTATGGCTGCTCAGCACGCTCGCTGGGGTCGGGCGGTGGGCTGAGCGACTGGCGGCAGCGCCGCAGGCTGGCGGCCGTCTCCTGGTCCACGCGCGGCAGCGCGCGCAGCAGGCCCGCCTGCGTTCCCAGGGCCGAGCTCACGTGCTGAGCACGGCGCTGCAGCATGCTGTGTGACACGCTGCTCCCAGGCCAGGGCTGCCTGCGGGGCCGCCCTGCTTGGCACAGCCAAACTCCAAAAGCTGCGGCTGCACAACAGGCAGCCCTGCATCGCAATTGCATGGGGCCAGACACGCGACTGCGCGCATCCTGCCGCTGTGGAAGAGCTTGCAGGCACCTCGCAGGGCGTTGGGAGCCGGGCGCCACGCGCGGGCGGCGGGCGGGCAGGAGGGTCCTGTGCCCACGCACCCGGCGCACAAACTGCGACCAGTCGGCGAACGACACGCCGCGGCCGCCCAGGCCGCCCGCCGCCAGGCCGACCAGCTCCTGCGCGGCGGCCGGCGCGTGCGCGCCCACGCCCAGCTCGCCGAGCGCCGCGCGCAGCTCCGTCTCGCTGACCAGCCCGTCGCCGTTCGTGTCCAGGTGCCTGCGCGGGCCGCGCGCCTCGCTGCTGGCCGTGCAGGCGGGCGCCTGCGGCGGCGCGGCGCCCGAATGCCAGCACGCCCCACGGCGACTGCGGCATGACCCTGCTGGCGGGCGAGCGGGGGCGGCGGCCAGGGCAGGCGCGTGAGTCAGGGGCTCCTGCATCGGGCTGCCTTCACGGTGGCGGCGGGCGTGGCGCTGCACACAGTCTGCCACAGCGCAGCTGAACTGTCCACCGCCCGCCTTTGTCTCTAGTGTACGAATGCTTCCACGTGCAGGTCGGTCTGACAGTCAGGAGCCTCCCCATGACAATTTGGAGAAGGCAACGCGCCGGAACAACTCCACGGCGCCGCCACCGCCGTCCGCCGCAGGGCTGAGCGCGCCGCCGTCCGGCTCGGCGGCCAGCGCGGCGCCCGCGCCCGGCGGCACCGGCTGCAGCGCCTGCGTCCACGCCGCCAGGCGCTGCGCCTGGCCCGCCGCCAGGCCGCCCTTGTACGCCGCGTGCGCCGCCTCGCCCGACTCGGCCGCCTCGTGCATGCCTGCGCGGCGCCGCCGCGCGCCTGAGCCGCCGCTGAGCACAGCCCGGCACCTGGTCGGCATATGGGCACCTCCCTGTGCGCCGCATGGTCTGCCGCGCGCTGAAAACACTTCGCCGCGTGCGAGCCTGGACCATGGATGGCGTCTCAGGGGGGATGGCGTGTGGACTGAGCTACCGCGGTGCCCATGCGGCTGGGCATGCTTTCCCCCCCACCTCGCTGCCAACAGCGCGGCACTAACACAAGGGGCTGCACGCCGAGAACTTGCAGCATACTCTCCTCACTGGTGAGGTTATGGCGCAGCGGCCCACCGCAACGCCCGCAGGGGTCCCACAGGCAGTCAGACACATGAAGGTGGTGGGCGCGCGCCCCGCGTGCGAATCTGCAGCTCCAGCGACGCCGTGCCCTCGCTTTCGTCGATCCCGCAGCGCACAGCAGCACCCCAGCCTGTGTTTGGCGGGCGCACGCGGCTGCTGCTGCCACTGGCGGCCCGCCAATCCAGCGCCGTCAGCTGGCCCCCGGCTCCGCCCACGGCACCGCCGTACGGCCGAGCGCTGGTGCTGCTTCTATCACGATCGTCTCTGAAGGCGAACATGGGCGGCGCCTCTCCATGGCTGCCGCTGTCAAGGCCGCCGCGCAGCGCAGAGCTGCTGAGCGCCCCGCCCGCATCGCCACTGCCGCCAGAGGGTCTGGCCGGCGGCTGCCTGCCGGCGCCGCCAGACCTGCTCGTGCCCGCGGCTGCGGGCGCCTGTTCAGGTCTGCTGAGCGGGCCGTGCGCCGCCGGCGCCCCTGCTCCGCGTGAGCCGCCGCGAGGGCGAGAAGGCCGCTGCGGCTGGGCGGCCCTGGGGGGCGCGCCGCCGCCGGGCGGCCCCGCGGCGGCCGGCGCGCCACTCAGGACGACCGTGACGCCCGGCACGCGTACCGTGATGTGCAGCGACTGGTAGCCGTTGGGCTTGGGCGCGGCGATGTAGTCTTTGGCGCGCTCGGCCAGCGGGCGCCACAGGCGCTCCGCGGCGGCGCGCACCACATAGCAGGCCTGCACGCGGCCGGCCTGAACGCCGTCAGAGGCCTGGCACTGCGACAAGATGAAAATCCCGCTCTGTGTTGCAGTGCAAGGTATGCTCGGCGCCAAGCCGCACTGCCTGAGGTTGGTCGTGCGCACAAGCAGGGCAACAGCGTGCCTCTGCAGTAGGGTCAGGCAGTCACAGGCATTGCAAGGGCGAGGTCCGCGCCGTGCTGGCACACTGCCGCGGTGCTGGACATCCAGAATGTGACCAAGTGCGGCAGCAGCTTGCGCGCCTGCAGGTGCAGGCTCGCGGGGTGCAGGCTCGCGGGCACCCCGCGAGCGAGCAAGCCATCCACTGGCTAGTGGGAAACGCCCAGAAAGAGGATGCCTGTGCACCCATGCCTAACCCTACCCTACCCAGTCCCTTGGGCTCGTCGCAGGCCGGGGAGCGCGCCTGCGCGGCGGCCGCCTCAGCCTCGTCGGGCAGCAGGTCGCCGCGCGGCTCAACAATGACGCGCAGCGCGAGCAGGTCGTGCACGTCCTCGCGCTCGCGCCCGCCCGCCGCCAGGTCGTCCAGCCGCAGCAGCTTCTTCATTGTGCTGAACAGCGACTTGGTGCGCCCGTGCACCTGCCCCCCAGCTCGCGCCGGGCTCAGTTGCAGCCCCCATGACTTGGGGCTGCCGGGCGCCCGCCCCACTCCGCAGCAACAACACCCCGCAGAAACAAGCGGCAAGCAGCCAGGCCGGCCAGGCAGGGACGGCCCAACACACCTCATGTCACGCGACGCCTCACCTGCCTGCATGTGCATGTGCCAGCCGCTGTGACAACCAGCCCTCAGGCGGGAAGGGGCGGGGGGCTGTTTAATGGCAGCGCCCGCCCCGCCGCACCTGGCAGCCGGCGACCAGCGGCTGCAGCGCCGCGTTCGCGCCCAGCGCCGCCTGCAGCGCGGCGCGGCAGCGCGCCAGCGTGTCCTGGTTGGCGGTGCGCTCGCGCTGCAGCCAAGCGGCCGTCTGCGCGTACGACTGCGGGAACAGCTCCTGCCGCGCGTGCGCGCCGCGGTCGGCGCTGGGCGCATGCACGCGCCCGCGCGGTGCGCAGCCCCCTGTTATGCTATGGCCACCCACGCGGCGAACAGCAGGGGCCTGGCTGTTGCTTTCTACCGCGCGCACTCGCGTCCCGCTCTGGAAGCAGTGCAGTGGCCTTGACGCATCCGTCGGGCGGCAGACACACAGCAAGCCGCCGCTTGCGTTAAGCTAAAGCGCAGCCGCCCGGCAGCCGCCCGGCATGCGCGTGGATGCTCCTGGCGCTGCCGAGCGAGCCTGCGGGCCCCACCTGGAAGCACCGGTCCTCCAGCTCCGCGGAGAGAGGCCCCAGGCCCAGCGCATGTCCGATGGGGGCGTAGATCTGCGCGCGGCGCCCCGCATGACGCGTCAGTGAGCCTGCTCGCACAGGAGTTTGCGCAGTGGTGTAGAAAAATCCTCCAAACAGTACACAAGGCGCATGGCGCGGAAAGCAGCTGGGGCACATCGGCCGCCACTGCCAGATGTCGCGTCAACACAGCACCCTGCATGCCAACTCGCTCGCCACCACCAGCATGCTCAAGGCACACGCGGGCGCCGCGGGAGCGGACACGCGCGAACGCACAAGCTCTGCCCCCGACCCACGAACATGTCACCGTGCCTGCAGCGCCTCCAGGGCGGCCAGCTGCCGTCGCCAGGCCTCCGCGGCGGCCAGGTTGCGCAGCGCGTCTGCGCGCGCGGCAATCTCCACGACCGCGGCACGCACGTCGTGGAAGGTGAGGCAGATCTCGCGCAGCGTCGACGCCTGCGCGTCGTCGTAGAGGTCCGCGCGCCCAGGCAGGCTGCGCACCTGGCGGGGCGCGCGCACAGGACAGGTTGAAGCGCAGTTGAGGCTAGATTACACCTTTTCAGCCATCCATTGGATGGTCGGCCATGGCGTAACAGTAAGTGACGGCCCACCCTTTGCATAATGGGTCAGCCAGTTAGTGAATGTTGCGGGCTTGAGCGAAGGAGTGGCCGCTGCAGATTGTGGGCATGCACTGTGCAGGGGCAGGCAGCTGCGCGAAGAGTGCACTGGCGCGGTCCCAGGGCATGACAGGGCCACCAGAGCAGACATGCTGGACAAAGCTGCAGAGAGACTGCGGCGTGGTGCCGGCACCTCGAGGATGTCTGCCAGGAGCCGCGCGGTGTCCAGCCCCAGCCGCGCCTCCACTGCCGGCAACGACAGCTGGCCCCGCTGCACGGCCTCGGCCACGATACCCGCCGCGATGGAGTCCGCGTCCAGGGGCAGCCCCTGCCAGTCCAAGAGAGCAGGCATGATGTCCGCCCAAGGGCCCCCAGGCAGGCCTTGTGCCAGACTCATTGACTGCAGTCAGGGGCCTGCCCCTCAACAACACGGGTGTACACTGTGAGCAGCTAAGAAAGTAAAAGGGGGTCAGCAAGTGCAGGTCTTGGCCACGGCGGTTTGCGGGTGGAAGAGCACTGCGCCCCCACCGACCACTGCGCCGTTGGCAGAGCAGCACAGGCCACCCTGCACGCTAGCGCTGCAGGCGGGCGCGGGCGCAGCGTGCCTGACACGCCAGGTCGGCCAGGACGCAGGCGATGGAGAGCGCGCGCGCCGCAGGGGACCGGACGTCCCCGAGCGCAGCGCGCGCAGCCAGCGCTGCCGGCGCCGGCTCAGGCCCGGAGTGCGCCACCGCGAGCTTCAGCGCCCCCAGGAGGCGCTCCGCGCCGCGCCCCGCGCCCGCGTGCCGTGGCAGCCGGGGGGCCTGCGGCAGCAGCACACCGCGTGAGCGCGGCAGCAAGGCTGCCTGGGCGCTGCTTCGATGCACAGCCCTGTTGCAAGCTCGCCTGCAGTGGGGCGCCTCGAGAACAGCACTCGCGGGGAGCCTGCCGCAAGCTCTGACCAGCCTGCAGCTTGGGCGCTGAAGCGGGTCGCAGGAGCCTCACCAGGTGCTCCCAGGCTGCTATGAACTGCATAACGCGGTTTGCAGGAGTGGTCAGCTCGATGCCCTGGCTGTCCGGCTCCGCCTGCGTGCTCTGCTCCTGCAGAGTCGGAAACAGCACCTCAGCTTTAGCAGAGCCGGCAGTGGCTCCAGGTGCCGAGGCTGTGCCAAGCGCAGCTCACGCATGCCACACGCCTGCGCGCTCGGCGTCCTTGGTGCAAGGCCGCCCGGCTGCAGCGGCTGCAGTTCAGGCGCACGGGTGGCTCTGGCTTGGAGAACACTGCGCCTGACACCACACTGCGCCGCTGCCCTGGCACTGCCTGGCAGTGCATGGGGCGTGGGCCACGCATTGCCGCACGTCCTGTGCATATATTGTTGAGCCACGTACAAGCAGCACTGCCACAGAGCGGCCCCCGAGCAAGCAACACTTGTGAAACAGGCAGGTTGGGCGAGCTCGGGTCTTGAGGATACCCCGCCTTCAAAGGCAGCCAACTTGACCAGTCAGCCCCCCTCACTTTTTGTTCTGAGCAATAAGCGTCCAGCCTCAAAAGGGTGGCACCTTGCACAGTCCGGGAAGATGGCTATGGCAAGAGGCGCTCTGTTGCCTGGCGCGACGAGGCCACTGTGCAGCACTGCAGCTGCACTTCCCGCACACCGCACAGGTCATGTGCGGCGGCTGCAGTGCACCGCCCTCGGCAGCCAAGCCAGCGAACCAGTGCGCGTCTGTTTGCGTCCCTGGCGACACTGCTGACCAGGCTGGCTTGGCGCTCAAGCGGGCTGTGCACGCAGGGGCGGCTCCAGCGCGGCGCAGTGGCGAGCGTGGACACCTTCACGGAGGACCTCGAACTCTGGCAGCTCGAGAAGCTGGCAGCAGCCTTCACTGTCGGTCGCAAGCACCTAAAGGTGGGGCGTGCTGCCTGAGAGGCGCGCATGCACGCTGTGCCGCACGGGACCTGCGCCGAGCGCGCACCCCTGCTGCTGCAGATAACGGAGCTGGCTATAGAGGCGGACCTGCCCCGCGCGAGCGTGCTCGCCTGGCTTCGGCAGCTGGAGAAGGCGCCTGAGGAGTGCGTGCCCGCCCTCCTGTCCCCACCCCTCTCTCGCTGCAGCCTCCCAAGCCTCACTGGTGCAGAGCTCACCGCTTGGCTGCCTGCGCAGGGTGCAGGCGCGCGTGCTGACCGTAAGGCTGGAGGCGGCGCGCGCCGCGGAGGCGCGCGCGCGCGTGCTCGGCGCAGCAGCGCGCGACCCTGGCGGCGCGGAGCCTGCCGCGCTGCAGGAGGAGGACGAGCCTGGCGGCGGCGAGCGCTGGCGCATCGCCCGCGGCGCACCGTACGTGGACGGTGCGGCGCGCTCTCCCTGCCGCCTGCTCTTATGAACCAGCTGCTCAGCATTGCCTCACCCCATTAGATTTTTGGGAGTGCTGCAGACCCAACACCCGCAGGCACGAGAACCTGATGCGGTGCCGGGGCGCGCAGCGAACGCGCCCTGGAAGGCCAACTACGGGCGCAAGCGCCTGTCGCGCGCTACGGAAGCGACGCTCTGCCGAGTGTTCGAGCAGGTGCGCTTGCTGCGCCCCGTGTGCGGGCGCCTGTCCTCCTCCGTGCTCCTACCAGCTAGTGCTGAGCTGGCACTTGTGAGCCTCAGTACGTCGTCGAGGCACAGCATGCCCTCCCTGCCTGGCTGCCCATGCACGAGGCCGCCCGTCCAGCCCTTGCCCAGCGTCAAGCAGGGAGCGCACTGCGACCTGCGGCGCGGGCCGCACAGGCGCGCTTCCCCGACGACGCCGTGCTCGACAGCATCTGGGAGCTGCACCGCGTCCCGCGGCGGCGCGCCCTGGAGTGGTTTGCTGCGCGGCGGGAGGCGTTCAGGCCCGAGCGGCCGGCTGCCGAGGACGGCGGGGAGCTGGCGGGTGAGGGCGGCGCGGCTTCCCACGACGTCCCTGCAGCGCAGCCGCCGCTGCCTGCCAGGCAACCCAGGGCCAGGGAAGGCAGCGAGGGCGCCTGGGCGCGCCAGGAGCGCGGCGGGCAGCAGGAGGCCGTGCAGGGTAGCCGGGACGACTGGTCCCGGCAGCCGCGCGAGGCGCGGGAGGGCAGCGAGCGGGAGCTGGACATATGGACGCCCCAGAGGCGCGAGGCCGAGCGGCGCGCGCGCGCGCAGCGCGGCGCGCAGCGCGGCGGCAGGGGCCGCCAGTTGCAGCAGGGCAGGCCGCGCGGCGCGGGCAGCGCTGACAGTGACCAGGGCTGGTGGAGCGCGTGAGCTTGGCTGCAGCGTGTTGCGTGGGACATGCAGACGCTCTGAGGGCGCCGTATGAAGTGGCAAGGGCGCGTGGCATGCGTGGGCAGGGCTTGGTGGGCGCGAAAGGGTTGGAAGTGCTGCGCAAGCCAGGTCTGTGGTCTGCGATGCGCGCTGGAAGATTTCTGATATCACAGGAAGCACGTCCTCGCCTGACCTTGCAGCAGACGTCATGGGCTGCGCATTGTGCATGGCATCATGCTGTAAGGTGTGAGTGGGCACATGTCTGTTGCAAATGCTGTACATACTACGGCCTCCTGCCGCATCTAAGCGCCTTGGACCCTCCACCCCAAGGTCGCCGAGAGCGTGGCAATGCAACACCCCAGACGCCGGACGATGCCTTTCGGAAGGCGCTGACGACAGACGCCGTCATGCACCACACCAACGCGCCAACCCCTACCGCTGCGTGTTCTACGACCCATGATAGCCGTGTGTATTGATAATGGCCAAAGTGTACAACGACGGCTGAGGGCTGCCGCTTGCAGCAGCGAAATGCATGCAGCTGGGAGACGGGCGTGCTTGCACACTGGCACCCTACACCCTCGACCTACAGAAGCAGGCCCTCCTACATGTATGCTGCATTTCTCCAGTCGCCATCTCTCTCTGCACGACAGGCGCGTATCGAGCTGTACTTCATGCAGCTTGGTTGGCGCAAGAGACCGAGCTGCTGTAACACAGAGTGAAGCGACCAACAGCCGCACGTCGCAGTACAAGGAACCGGGTGCGCTTTGCAGATAGCAGGGCGCCTCGAGTCTCTCATAAGCACTTTATTACATGCCCAGCGCTGCAAGCTGCCGCACAGAAGCGTCATGTCATACTTTATGTTGTCCAAGGTTTGCACTGACAGTCTGCCTGCTCGACATGTTCATCAGCGGTGCACCTCTGGTTGCAGGCAAACGTGCTGGACAGCATCACTGGTCTGCTTGCACTGATGTGCCATTGCACTTCTGCGCTCCACGGCGCGCACCTATTGGGCGTCCTGGCCCGCCCGTCAGTGCGTTGGTACATCAGTGCAAGTAGACCAGCTGTCCAGCACGTCTGCTGCAGCCAGAGGTGCACTGCTGGCAGCACGTCAAGCAGGCAGCTTGTAGTGCTTGGCACGTGAAAGAGTGTTTACGGAGGGACTCGAGGCGCCCTGCTACCTGCGGGGTGCACCCGGCTCCTTGTGCTGCGACGCGCGGCTGTTGGTCGCTTCGCTATCTGTTCCAGCAGCTCAGTCTCTTGTGCCAGCCAAGCTTGCATGAACTACAGCTCGATACACGCCTGTGGTGCAGAGACATATGGCGACTGGAGCATGCAGCGTACATGTAGGAGAGCCTGCTTCTGTAGGTAAAAGATGTAGGGTGCCAGTATGCAAGCATGCCGTCTCCCAGCTGCGCACTGACTGAGTCACAGGGGAACATTAAGCATGGAGCGGCGATGCCCATCACGCGCATGCATGCTGTCGTGTAATCGAGCGGCCTGTCCTTGCTCATGATATAGTGCGCAACGCACCTGTACTAAACAATGCACAAGCAACCAACTGCACAACAGGGTGAACCTCGCAGTCACTGTCTGTCCACCGCACCGCCAGGAGCAGTCAAAATAGTATCAGGCAGCGCCGTGAGCAGTCACCGACGCAGGGTCCTGGGGGTCCTGTTGAGCCACGGCACCGCGTGCGTTGCAAAGCGCGCTGGTAAGCAGGTGGCTCAGCAGCCCAGCTGGCCCGCACACCGCGCACAGCAGCACCGTGTGCCGCACGGGGAAGCCGCGCTCCAGGCCTGCTTGCGCACGGGCACCCCTTTGCACATAGCTTCCTCGCTGCGCTGTGGGTGGATTGCTCTGCACCAGGCTCACAAACTCGTGCAGCTGCTCTGGGGTGACAGCCAGGCTGAGTGTGCATGCTGCAACGTATGCTTGCCGCAGTCAACTTGTTATATGAGGTAGCAAGGCAAAGTGCCAGAGCAGACGCGCACGATGCCTGCTGTATGTCTGTGCAAGGTATCCTGCAGAATTGTCTTGCAGCAGCACATGCTGAACACGGCTGTGCTGCGGCGCAGGTGCTGGGTGGCGTCCGCCTCACCTTGCAAATAGGCAGCGCGGGCCGCAAACAGGTTGATGGCCAGGATGTGCACCCAGAGCGAGGCTGCGGTGACCACGCGCGAGAAAAGGAGCGAGATGCCGGCCAAGCTGGGGAGGAACTGCGGCCTGAAGCCTCCTGTGCGCCGGCACACACGCGGACTGGGAGCCGCTCACGCACGGGCTGGGCGGCGCGTGTGCGCCCAGCAGGGCAGGCCCTTCCAAGCTTCACAGGCAATGACCGTCAGCCGGTAGGCATACCACAGGCAGCAACGCACTCTTAAAGCATACGGCTGCGCTGGAAGCAAGAGCAGGGACAATTACATACACTCACAAGCCCCCAGCCAGGCACTGGGCCCCACTGGAGAGCTGCAGCACGCGGGGAGAGCACGGTGCGTCACCTGTGAGCCCCTCAGCCAGGCTGCCAGGTAAGATGAGCCGCAGCGTATCTGGCTCCCAGGAGTGCAGCAGCAGGTAGAGGTACACGAGCGCCAGGGGAGCGCAGATCAGCTCTGACCGTAATAGTCGCCTCGTAACCGCATGCCGCGGCGCAAGCAAGGCCTATGATACCACACGAACATATGGTGTTAGTGCCTGCGGCAAAGTCGTGCCGGACGTGCAGGAGGATGGATGTGGCACCTGCATCAACTACTCTGCCAAGTCCTCTTTATACTATACACAACGAAGCTGGCATACGGTGCTTCAGCTGGACGACGCACCGCTGCAAAGAAGGGCATGCAGTAGACGGTCGCAGCCGTGAAGCACCAGCTGGATGCTTGCGCAGACAGTGCGCAGGTCGCCAGCCGCTGCCTGCCGTGCCGCTGCCGCTGCCTGGGCCTCCGGGTAGCAGCACACCCGGCAAGCAAGCGGGCTGCCGGTGACCGCAGGAGTGCGCTGCAATGTAGCAGCACACGGACCTCTCTGCAAGCAGTGAAGCTTAGTGGGCGACTGCTGACCCACCACCCGTGTCGGCACTGTGGACAGCTCGAGCTGCTGGGCCACGCATGCATTATTTCTGATTGTCCGGTGAGTGTCTGCATGGAGCGCAGATTGCATCTCCATCGCAATCACAGTGGCTCCAAAGCTGTCGACCCTAGAGCCTGGCGTCCGCCCTATTACTTCTTCTGGCGTGCTCGAGGCATCAGGCAGTAGCGGCACTGTCGCACAGTCCAGGCGCCGCCTGTGCACAAAGCATCAGCAAATTGCGCTACTGCCTGGACGCAAGTCATCTCGCACGCTCGCCGCAGCTGATCGTGCAACGCAGAGGCAAGAGGTGCGCGCCTGGGCCTCGGACGACTCATAAAGCCTCACAGCAGCACTGCTCCGCCTATCAGGCCTCTCCAGGCACCACTGTGCGAGAGTGCAAGGCTCTGTGCATATCCAACGCGTGCTTGCTTCCCGGCTGCCCTGGTTGCTACGCGCAACACAAGCGTCGTCCTGCAGCAGCCTGTGAAGCCGGCACCACCGCCTGTGTTTGACAAGCACAACAGCGTGCTCAGCGCACTGCCAGCCAGTCTGCAAGCCTTAAATGAAATAGGTTGTCTGAGCATACTTCTGTGCGCGCAAGAGGTGCGCCAGCAACCGCGCGTGACCCACCGCAGGACTTGCGGCAGAGCTGCCAGGATGTTCTACAGCATAGAGCTGCTGGGCAAGAAGACAGCCCTGGGTGCAGTCTGGTGCGGAGCTCACACTGCGCGCAGCTCGCCTGCCTCCTTTTGTATCTTGAGGAATCCATGTCCTGTGAGAGCTGCATGGCCTGCATGGCCTGCAGGGTGGCGGCGCACGGCAAGAAGCTCAACCGCAGCAAGGTCATGGGCGTGAATGTGGCAGAGACCTGGTGAGCCTCGCCTCCCCACACGGTGTCCTTGTTGAACTCCTGCATGGCACAGGCAGCTGGCATGCAGCTGACATGCTTTGGGAGCCGCGCAGCGACAAGATCATGGACCCGGAGGTGCCGCATGCGCTGCGGCTGCAGGGCATCCTCGTCGGTGCGGCACCGCATGCGCCTGCATGCGCCGCATGCACGGCCGCCCAGGCCGCGCACGCAGCGCTGGCGCACGGTGCTGACAGCAGCGCGCTGCGGCGCCAGGCGGTGTCGTTATCATCTACTCCAGGCAGCAGGCCTTCCTGCTCGACGACTGCAAGGAGATGATGGTGCGTTTGTGCATGCTGACACGGACCGTGCTCTGGATAACCTGGAAGCGCCCGCAGCCCTATGGGCATGCCGGCGGCTCCTGCAGGGCCATGTGTCCGCACTGAGTTCGCTTCCCACCCCTGTCTGGCCAGCCGCGACGGCGGCCATGCATGCCACGGCGGCGGCTGCCAAGCTCCTGAGCGCATGCAGCAGTGCTACATGCACTTGCAGCATACACGGTCCCAGGCCGCGCATGTGCACCGAAGAATGCACAACAGCTCCCTGAGGATGTGCTGTGCGCGCCGCAGAGGAAGGTGCAAGCGGCGGCCAAGACCGGCGAGAGCACGCTGCTGAGCAAGGGGCGCGCCATGTCGCGGTGCGCCGCCCGGCTGGCACGCCGGGCACGTGCTGACCACCCCTGCGTTGCGCGCTCTATGCCGGCCAGCTTTGGCATGCCCTGAGGACTCAGGCACGCCTTCAGAGGCGTGGCTGCGACCGCGCAGGCGCCAGGCGATCACGCTGCCGGAGAACAGCGGCCTGGACATGCGCCTGCTCGCTCAGGACTACGACGTCGCCTTCCTGCAGGCCGGTGACCAAGCAGACGACCAGAACCTCATGGTGCGGCCCGCTGCATGTTTGGCGTGCGCACGGTGGGGCGACCAGGCGCACCGTGGGGCGAGCAGGCGCGCCATGAGGTTTGACTGTACTTGCCGGCCTCTTCATTTGGCGCAACCGCTGTGCATGGTCTGCTGCACGGTGTGGTGTGCAGGATGGACCGTTGCTGGCATGAACATTTGGCATGTTGAGTTGCTAGCAGCACTGGCGTACTTTCTATCAACGGGACAGTCTGCACAAGGCAATCGACCAGACACTGCAGCATGACTAGGATCAGTGCAATGCGTAACTCTGCATCTTCCAGCTCATGTGCCTGGCGTCCGCGCAGATGGACGGCGACATGTTCATGATGCCGGCGGCGCTGGACGCGTCCCTGGCCGCGGCGAGCGCCGACGGCCTGGCCGCGGCCGCGGTCGGGCCGACCGCGGACCAGGGCCGCCGCGCGCTCACCGACATGGACCTGGACGCCGCCCTGAACTAGTGCGCCCTGAACCAGTGCGCCGCGGGGGCTCGCGAGAGGCCGCGTCGCAGTGGCGGCGCCTGGTGCACATATTCAGCCTGGACACGCCCGCTTCAGTCTACCGAGCAGGATGAAGCCTGCGCGCGCGCGCGCGCAGCGGGCAGCCGGTTAGCCTACCCTACACTAACCTACCCCACCCTATGCAGCGGGCAGCCGGAGCGCTTTGAGGCGGGCGGCATGGACGTGGACCCGCCCTTCGACCCGATGCTTGACGGCGGCGGCCTGGACGACCTGGCGCCGCCGTACGTGCCGCCCGCGCCCTCGCCGGAGCTGGCAGGCCCGGACGGGACCCCGGCCGCGGCGCAAGACGCATGCGCGTCCGAGCCGCCCGCCGCGGGCCCACAAAGCGTAGGCGCAGCGCCTGCTGGGCACGCCAACGAGCCGGATGTCGTCGGGGCCGCCGCGCAGGCACGCTGCCGCTCTGCAAGGCCTTCACTACTGAGACCAGGCACTGCCTTGCCTGCCTCCTGGCGTGCGCTCACGGCGCTTATGGCGCCTGCATTGTCATCTGTCGTGCAGCAGGCGCGCTGTCAGGCTACGGGTCTCTGAACGAGAGCCCGTGGCAGGCGCGCGGGCGAGGCAGCAAGGGCCGCAAGCGCAGCGGCGGCCCGGTCATGGACGAGGAACTCGCCATCAGCAAGAAGGTGCTGGTCAGCAACGCTTGGTGCACGCCTGATGGTGTCACTAGCAGGCTCTGCATGCATGCAATGACATCGGCACTGCGCGCAATCGGCAGGAGACAGAACCCTATGTCGCTTGTCCCAGTTGACGACGTGGCCTAAAGTGCACATGCAGCTCCCAGCATGTCTAATGCCGCATGCGTGCTTGCATGCACACTACGTCATGCTGCAGGAGCTGAGCAACATGCTTGTCTTGCCTGGCATGGCAGCGCCGGGTCACCCAGGGGGCAATCATGTTGAAAGCAAAGTGGCACACTCGGAAATGCGGTGCGAGCGGCCTTCCACGGGCGCGCAGACCATCCGCAGCTGGCTCGACAACAGCGCATGCCTCGTCAAGCCCGTGGAGGACGCGCCCGCTGTGGAGCCCGGCCCACGCGCCGCGGCGCCGGCGGCGCGGGCGGCGCGCCCGGCGATGGAGGCCGCGGGCCTCGGCGGCCATTGGGCGCCTGCCATCGTCCTGCTGTTCGAGCGGCGGCTGCTCGCCGGCGCCGCCGACGCCGAGGGCGCGACCAACCCCCGTCAGCACTCAGACCGTCGCATGTGCATGACTCGGTCGCAAAGCTGAGTGTGACGCGTTTGTTGCCGCGACCTGGAAGGCTACCATATGTCGGAGGGCGTCCGACAGCAACTCTGTGTGGCATAAACAAGTAAGGACGCAACAGCCTGTCTTCGCGTCCACCAGGCACCAGTTGTTGCAGGCCTTGGACCGATGTGCCCAACCCAGTCCTGCTGGAGTGACATGGACCTACGATGCGTTGTTTGCGCCCCGACAGGGTCGCCTGCGCCGGCCAAGCGCGCGCGCGCGGCGCCGTCGCCGACACCGGCGGCTAGCCCCGGCCCCGGAGGCCTCTTCCCAGAGGACGGCCCGGGGCCGCTGCTGGAGGCCGCGCCCGAGCTGGACATGCCCCACTTCCCAGACTCGCCGCCGCCCGACGCGGGCGCGCTGTACGGCGACGCGGGCGCGCTGTACGGCGACGACGACGTCGAGCAGTGCGCGGCCGCCCGCCGTCCCCACGTCCCCACCTCCCCACGTCTGCCGCCCCCGGCGCCGCTGCAGCACAAGCGGGGCGAAGTACAGCGACCGTTTCACTGCAGTCCGGCAGGTTGAGTTGGCGCATGGGGGTCGCTCGTGCAGCCGCCTGGAGCGAGCCCAGCGGCAGGTCAAGCACTTCTGAGCACGCCATGCTGACAGACGCGCTGCTGCCCTCACTTTTTGCACCTCGATCTGCCCTGCAGGCGCCAGGCTTGCCTGGTGCTCCAGGCTGCAGCCGGAGCAAGCTTGACGGGCTTGCCGCAAGAATGCTGTGGCAGAGGCGCCAGCTGCGCAGATCCTAGCACCACCCCTGCACAGGTTGCGGCGCACAGCGCTTCACCAGTGCTGCGCGCGCGGGCCGGCAGGCTGCGCCGGGCGCTGGACACGCCTGGGGGCAGCGCGCAAGCTCGCATGGGCGTCACCCCAGGCTCCTCCAACCCGCTGGGTGCGTTTGAAACCCAGTGCGTGCCATGCATCCTGGGACAGCAGCCATGCAGGGGCGCGCGCATGTTTACAGAGCCAGGCGACTCGCGATGCTTTTTAGTAGGAGGGTGGTAGCGGCGGGTATGGCCCCCTGCCAGGTAGACCGCTGCCATGGAAGGTGACGCGATCAAGCATGAAGAGCGATGACATGATGTGGAAATGCACTTTTCTCACATGTGAGAAGCATGCCGGCACAGGAATACCGACAGCTATGGCGCCCGCCTCATGCCACAAACCCATGGCATTGTATCATGACCCTCCAGACCGAGCTGCTAACTAGCGTGATCTCCCTGGCCGTGCAGTGAACCAGCAATGTGCAGCTAGTGTGCAGCCGGCGCCAAGCTGACGGGGGCTGCGCAGGCCTGGCGAGCGCGCAGGCGCGCCGCAGCCGCCCCTCGTCCGGCCAGCGCCCCGACTCCGGCACGCGCCAGCCGTCGGAGCGCGAGTGCGTCGCCTGCCCGCCTGCCAGAGTAGGCTTCTGGACGCTGTTACGTGCGTATGCAGGGTGTCAGGGCACTAGGTGTCCTTCACAGCCTTGCTGCCCAGCAAACGGGCTGTTGCACGGCAGCCCGCCACAGTTACCATGCGCAACCACAGTGTGAAACTGCATGCCCAGGGCGCCGTCGGCGGGCGGCAGCCGGCGGCTGTCGGACGTGGAGGAGGGCGGCGGGGCGGGCGCGCCCGGCGTGGAGGGCGCGCTGGACGACCTGGTACCCCTTGACGAGGGCCCCGACGGCGGTGTAGTCTCCCTTTCACACAAACCCTGCTCAGGGATTCACAGCCCAAGTGTGCGTGTCTTGGGAGTGCGCCCAAGGGCGTCGGACCGCTGAACACCGATTCCACACGCTGCTGGACCCTGGATGGTGCGCCTGGGCAGCCGCCGCAGGCGCGCACGCGCCCATGCGCCGCGGCAGCGGCGCAGGCAAGCAGCATGCAAGCAGCATGCATGGTCGCAGGATCCCCTCAGTTGTTTCGTACTCGCCACCCTGCCAGGCAGGCATGCGACTCTAATAAAGTGACAGCAAATTGCACAACTGCGCCATGCAGGCCCGCTGACGCAGTTCCAAGAGAAGGGCGGCTCGCTGCTGGAGGAGACCGCGGGCGCGACGCAGACGCGGCCGCCCCCGGCCGGCACTCCCCCCGCCGCCCAGGCTAACACAATGAGCCTCGTGCGGTACGGCCGCACGGCCGCGCGAGCCTCGATTTCAAGCAGGACTGCTTGGGGTCTTATGCTACATGTATGTTAGCAGCGAACATGCAATGGACACAATCATGGCCCATATCTGGCTGTTCAGCATGGCGTCAACATGCCTGGCGTGTACAACTGCTGCCAGTGGGCTGCGCCTCTTCATGCAATTGTTTCAACAGATGAGAATGACATGCGCTGCTATGAGGGACGTGTAAAAACAACGGGGCCCTTTCCTGATATGGGACTGCCTTCCAGGCTGCCTCAATTGTGTGTGCATATGCGCCCTGACGCGGCTGTGCACCAAATGTGAACCGCGCAGCGTGCTGCGCGAGCGCTTTGCCAAGGCCGAGGAGCTCTCCTTCTTCGCGATCACGACGGCCATGGCTCGCAGGGACGCCGCCCGCCTCTTCTACCAGCTCTGCGGTGCGCCTCCGCGCGCAGGGCTCTTGCACTGCGTCCTGCAGACGCGTGCCTGCAGTGAACATCATGTGAACACGATGCGGCCAGCCGAGCGCGCAGTCATGAACGCCGGCGGCTACCTCCAGACAACCCAGGCGGAGCCCTATGCGGACCTCAAGCTGCGCGCCGGCCCCGCCATGCAGGGCGCATAGGTCGGCATGCGCAGCCTCGCGCAGGCTTGCGAAAGTCGCGGGCAGCTCGTCTGAGAGCAGGCCAGCTATGCATACCTCGGAGTGCCGTGCACGAACTCAGGGGTGACCTATATTTGCGCCAGTGGGGCCCTCACAGATGAGTATGGCATACACATAGCGCTGGACGGCTGCAAGCCCGTACCATGGCATACGTCCCATGCACTCCGGTTTTGTCAAGGTACTTGGCAGCAATAAAGGCAGCACATGCAGGAGGGAGCACTGCTGGCTACCAGAAGCTCGTATGAAGGCTATGGTGACATGTAAGAAGTTTGCTTACAAGCTGTCCTGTGCTACATGCGTTCTTTGCGCTGTCACTCAGTGTGCAGCAAGCGGCACTTACCAAAGCGGCAACCTGCGTACTTTGCCCCAAAGATGCACGAAGGACACTCAATGAGCACAGCGGCCGCAGCGCACATGTCAAATATGATGGCATTGCGCTTGCAGACCGCAGTTCCAAGCACGTACACGGTAGAAGGAAGACTGGTCAAACGCACATACCCAAGTATGGCATGGCGCCTGCCGTTGCAGTTTTGCACGCCCACACAGCACAATCATCATTGCCAACATGGAAATGTCAAGCCCGGCTGACAGAATATCTCCAAGCCGTTGCCAACGGTCGTGTATCGGTTTGCTGTGCACATGTTTCTGTCTACATCCAAAGTGAGCACCAGCCTGCCCATACCAAACATGTTTCCAATTGCTGCACAGCCACTCATCCAGTTCAAGTCGGGCGCCCGCCTCTGCACGCCTAGGCTGACCAGCCCCTGACCCGTTCATGCCAGCGCCTGTTTCGGCCTCTGCACCACTGGCAGGTTCACGGGCGGCGCCCGCGCGATGCCCAAAGTCTGTGGCCAACTGTACCCTATCAAACAGCACCTTGGCCAGCCTCACAAGCACTGCCGCATTCGTTCAGCGACGCCGCTTGCGCGCGCCCCGCCTCCGCATACATCTGTTGGCCTGACAGGTGGCGATCACGTCGCGCCACGCGCCAACACCCTACCCCGGCCCCACACCGTCGGCGCCCGGGTTAGCCTCGCCGCCGCTGCCGCCCTCGCCGGACAGTGCGCCGCACGCGCCCCTGGCCGGCGCCCCGCCGCCGCCCGGCGGTCGCGGCCGGAACGCCGCCACAAGCGCGCGCGCCTCGCGCCGTGCCAGCGCGGCCGGCAGCTCCGGCGCGGCGCCGCCGGCCGGCGACGGCGCGCCGGCGCGCGCGAGCAAGCGCGCCGCGTCGGCCGCGCGCAGCGACGGCGCGTTCAGCGCCTGGCCCACCTTGAGCTGCGCGCGCGGCGCGGGCAGCGGTGAGGGCGCGCGAGGCGCAGGCAAGGCAGGCGCAGTCCGCCACATGCGTGCCAGGCCGACCAGACCCCCGCGTCCCCTGCGTGCTCTGCACTGTCGCAAATGGTCGCTCAGCGGTCAGCCAGATGGCACGCTGCCGCCAGGCTTTCCCCGCTGGGCCGCCCACAGGCTGGCCTGGTTCGTAGGCAGGGCCGCAGGGGCGGACCTCGTACGCGAACGCGGCGCCGCTTCGCGCGGGCGCGGCCGCGCGGCCGCGCTTGCCGGCAAACACGCCGTTGAGCCGGCCGCGCGCGGCGTTGTAGATGAACACCGCGGTGCGCGGGCCGATGCCGGCCAGGTCGCCGGGCGCGTCGGCGCCCACCGCCAGCCGCAGCAGCGCGTCGCGCTCCGCCTTGCCGCTGCCGCGCACGGCCCGAGAGCAGTCAGCCCTGCTTGCCCGCTCACCCTACCCCACCCTATACCCGCTTTGCGCCTCTACCGCGGCCGCGCGTCTCGCCTGCAGCCAATCAAGTGTGCCCTGCGCGGCGTGGTGCTCACGTCCCCCTCACTGGCGCAGCTTGCCTCGCTGGCCCATTATGCGGGTGCGGCCGCAGCGCCCATGCGCCAGGGAGTTGGCGAGTCCGCTGCGCTGCCGACCTGGGGCGCCGCCGCGCTGGCGGTGAAGCCCCGCTGTGCGGCACCTGAGGCCGGTCGCCCCCGGGCCTTTGCACACTGCTGTGGTCCTTAGACTAGCCGGAGCGCAGAGTAGGGTAGGGTAGGGCGCACTCGCAGCAAAAGATGCGGCCCTCGTCGAAGCGGTCCGCCAGCGCCTCGGGCGGCGGCGCTGGCGCGCCGGCGCCGCGCCGCCGCTCCGCTCCAAGCGCCGCCGGGGCGCAGTTCTGCTCGCAGGGCGTCGCGGCGTCCGGCGCCGCGCCGCCTTCGGCGCCCTCCCGCTCGGCCTCGCGCGCAGCGGTGCCCGATGCGCGCGGCAGCGGCTGCGCCGCGGGAGCGTCCAGGCGAGCCGGCCGCGCAGCATGCGCATCCGCGGCGCCGCCCGCACCGCCGTCCTGGGCCGGAGCGCGTGCGCCGTCCTGCAGGTGCGGCTGCTCGGCGGGCGGGGAATTGCGAGGCTCACCGCGGGCGTTCCAGGCAGCCTCAGCCGGCGGCTCCTGCGCAGCGGCCGCCACGGGCGACGCGTCCGGGGACAGACTCGGTGAGCCAATGGAGAACTCAGGGTCCAGCTCGGGGTCGTCGGGCCGCGCGGCATCCGCGCCGCCAGCGCCCGGCGACAGTGAGGGCGTGGGCTCCGCCTCGGGGCCGCCCCGCTCGGCGGACGGCCGCCCCCGCTTCGCATTGTGCGCCGCCGCCCCCGTGCTCTGCGACCTGCTGCGCTTGCGGTGGTCCGCCCACTCCCGCGCCGCGCCGCCCCGCCCGTGCGGCTCGGCCCTGCTGCCACCGGGTCGACCAGCGGCGGCGCAGGCCCGCGCAACGTGTCCAGCCTCCTCCCGGCCACCGTGCAGCTCATGCAACGCAGACCGGCCGTCCCGCCGCTCGCGCTCTGAGCCCTGACCGAGGGCCTGGCGCTCGGGGCGCGGTGAGCGGCTGCGGGGCCGCTGCGCGCTGCGGGATCGCGAGCGCGAGCGCAGACGGCCGCGCGCATGCGCCTCGCGCGGCGGCGACTGCGAGCGGCGCCCCACGCGCTCCCGGCCATCGCCGCAGCGGCCGCGCTCGTCGCTGGGCAGCATGCGGTGGCCGTCGCGCGCGCTGTCGCGGCTGCCGTCGCGGCCGCCGCCGCGGCCGCCGCCGCGGTCGCCGCGGTCTTCAGGGCGCGCGTCGCGGCCGCCGCGGCCGTCGCGCGGCCAGCCGCGCTCGTCGCCGCGCGCGGCCCGGCCGCCGCGCTCGTCGGCGCCGGGCCGGCCGCGCTCGTCGTCGCGCGCGCGTCGGCCGCCGCCGTCGTCGCGCATGCCGTGGCCGCCGCGGGCATCGCCGCGGTCGGCGCAGCCCCCGCGGCCGGCGCCTTCGCTGCGGGCGCTCGGCCAGGCGTCGCGGCCGGCGCTCGCGCGGCCCGCGTCGCGGTTGCCCGGTTCTTCGCCGGAAGCGGCCTTCCGGCGGGCCTCTGCCTCCATGCCGCGCCGCTCGCGCTCTTTGATCACCTGAGCGCGGCGGCGCGCTGTCAGCCGCTGGCGGCCCTCGTGGATCACCCGGGACAGGCACGGCTGCTGCGCATCTTGGGTGCGTGCGTCTGGCGTCGTGCGCAGCGGAAGAGCTGAACAGCCAGCTGTCGAGCGATGCTACAATGCGAGTGCGTACTATACAGTGCAGCCTTGTACACAGCTCGCTGCCACTTCCCGCACGTTGCGCGCAGCATTGCACATGGCCGCACCCTCGCGCAGGCGCCACGCTGCCGGAGCAAGCACTGCTGACAGAGCGCACTGTTGAAACATGCAGCGCACGCTGCGCACCTCCAGGCCCGGGTTGGTGAGCGGGCGCGTGGGCGGCCGCGGCGGCGCCGCCGGCGCGCGCGCCTCGCGGCTGCCCTCGCGCTCGGCCAGACGCATGCTCCCCGCGCGCTCGCTGCCCGCCCGAAGCACGCCCTCCCGCGCCGCGACCCCCGCCTTGCGCTGCTCCCACGGTTGGGACCCCCGCTCGCGGCTCATGCCGTCATGGGTCCCCCGCTCGCGCTCCCGCGCAGAGCTGAGCCCCCGCTCGCGCTCTCGCATGGCGCTGAGCCCCCGCTCGCGCTCCCGCGCGGAGCTGGGCCCGCGCTCGTTGCTGCGCTCCGCGTCGCGCGCGTAGCTGCGCTCGGGCCCGAGGTCGCTGCGCTCGCGCACGCCCTCCAGACCGCCGCGGGGATCAGGGCGGGCGTCGCCCTCGCGCGCCCCGCGACCGCGGCCGTGCTCCCGCGGGTCCTCGCGCGGCCGCGCCTCTGGCGCGCGCCCGCCGCTCGCGTCCGCAGCACCGCGTTCGGCTAGGCGGCCTTCCTGCTCGCGCCGCTGGTCGCTCCGCGCCCCCAGGGTCTCCCTACGGTCTTGGTGCGCGAGCCCCAGTCGCTCCCGCTCCGGCAAGCGGCCGGGGCGGTCGCGCCAGGCGCCGCCGGGCCGCGGGGCGCCGTCGCTGGGCGCGGCCCGGTCAGGCGCGCCCGCGGAGCGCCGCCCGGGCCCGCAGCGGCTGCGACTGCGGCTGCGGATGCCGGGGCTGCCGCGGCGGCTGCGTGGGCGGTCCGGCTTGGGGCTGCGCGCGGGCGCGCGTGGCTCCGGGCTCGCGCTGCTGCTGTGCGTGGGGCTGCGCCCGCCGCGCGGCGGCGGCGCGCGCTGCGCCGGGGCCGGCGCCCTGTCAGGGTCTGGTGCCCTGGGCGCGCCCGCCGCACCGGACCCGTGGCTGCGCGCATCCCTGCCACCGGCAGGGTCGCCGCGCGCGTTGCCCGAGTAGGGGGCATGCGGGTAGCCCTCCCAATAGGGTCCGCTGGGGTTTGCACCGCTGCGGCGCCCCCGGGCTTCCCCGTCCGAGGCCAGGCTCCCCTCGGGCGGCCGCTCGCGCCGCCCGGCGCCGCCCGCGCCTTCAGGCGCACGCGCGGCAGCAGCATCGCGCGCTGCGGCCGTGGGCGCGCCCGGCCGCTCGCGGCTGCCGGGCGGCCCAGCGGGCGGGCACAGGCAGGCGTGCGGCCAGCCGCGGAAGCAGCCCGCCAGCCACGCCACGCCCGCGCCTGGCTTGCCGGCCTCCTGCGGCGCGCCGCGGCCGCCAGGGTGGGATTCTGAGGCGCCGGACGCGCTGTGGCGCGCTCCGCCGCCCGCGTCGGCCGGCTCGGCGGCCCAGCGCGCGCGCCCGCGCCCCGCGCTCAGCGGCACGGGCTCCTGCCCAGGCCCCGGCGCGCGCCCCGCGTCGCGCAGGAGCTCCGTGGCTTGCGGCTGCGCCGGCGCGCGCTCCGGCGCGGCCTGTGCGCGCGCCGCTGGCGCCGCCGCAGCGCCGGCGAGCCCCGCTGCGGCAGCGGCACGCGCAGCCGTGACAGGCACAGCTACGCCGGCGTTGGCCTCCGTGTCAATCGCCAGGGCCTGCCCCGTCACAAATGCGCCGGCGGCCGGCCTCCCGCCGCCCTGGCGCCCGCTCGGCACGCTTGCCGGCCCCGCATATATGCGCCGCGCGTCCTGCGGGCTCGCTCCCGCAGGGGCTGCCCCCGCGTCTGGAAAGCCCGCCGCGAATCGCCCAGGGAGCGCCGGCGCTGCACTGTCAGACGCATGGACGGCTATGGGCGGGTGACCCGGGGCACTGTCAGACCCTGTCCGGACTGGGTCTGCTCGCGCGCCGGCGGCTGGCGCAGGCGCAAGGGGTAGCCCCCCGGGCATCTCCCTGCTTCCTGACCCTGCCCCCCGGCAGGCCGTCGGCGCGCTCGCGGCGGGCGGCTGCGGCGCGCCCTGCGCAGCGCTGAAACCAGCGGGCGTCTGCGCGGCGGGGCTGCCGCGAGCGCCCGCCTCTGCGGGCGTTCGGAGAATCGGGCGGGCAGCCACCTGCGCGGCGGTGCCGGGACGCGCAGGCCCGTCCGCGGCGGGCGACAGGGCCAGGCTCGGGGTCGCGCGGCCGGCGCGTCGCGCCGGCGACGGGACCGCCAGCGGCCGGCTGAGCAGCGCGGCCGCGCCGCCCACCTCCGTGCGCCCTGTCACGCCCGAGGGCCCTGTGAGCCCCTGGCGGCTCAGGCCCAGCACGCCTGCCAGCGCACCCCTTGGCTCGCGCCCTGCCCCGGAACGCTCGCCGCCGGCCGCCGCCGGCACTGCCGCCGCCGGCGCTGCCGCAGTGGGCGCTGCCACGCCGGCCGCCGCCGCTGGCGGCACGGCCGCAGCGGTCGCGGCCGTGACGGCCGACGCCGCTGGCGCTTCCTCTGCAGTGGCGTCAGCCGCTGGCGCAGGCGATGCCGGCCCGGGCGTCGCAGCCACGCCCTGCTCAGGCCCAGCCGGTCCCGCCGTTGTGAGGTCCGCTGCCTGTGCGAGCCCGCCAGCGCCCCAACCAGTGCCGGCCGCCGCGTCCGTGGCCTCCCCGGCGGCGGCAGCGCCGGGTGCTGCTGCGTCGGCGCTGGCGCCGGCCGCGGCGGCACCCGGGCTGGGCTCTACGAGCTCGCTGTCAGCCGCGCGGCCGCCCGCGACCTCCTCGCTGGCAGGCCCGGCAGGGCCGGCCGGCCCCGCTGGCCCCCCGCCCTGCCTGTCCGCGCCGGGCTCCCGCGGCGCGCCGCCCGCCGCGCGCGCCTGCTCCGCGCCGCACTGCGCATCGGGTGCCAGAACTTCCCCGGCTGCCCCGGCCGCCACGGCCGCGCGCGGCGCTTCTGTCTCCGCAGGAGCCGCGTCCGCCGCGCCCTCGTCCCCCGCCTCGTCCAGCTTCTGGCTGCGCGTGACGCGCAGCCGCGGCGCGCCGGCGCCGCGGCCGCGCACGACCTCGTACGCCAGCAGGCGCAGCGCCAGGTCGACGTCTGAGTCGTCGTAGTCCACCTGCGGGCGCGCCGCCGGGCAGGGGCAGGGTCAGGGTTGAGGTCGGCGCGGGCATTCATAATTCGAGCCATGGGTGTCATGAGAGGTCCAAGGGGCAGCATGGGCGCTGGGTCCGGCCGCGCCGGCGGCGGCGCTCGGGCAGGCGCAGCGCGCGGCCTGCGCGTCAGGGGCGCCGGCCGCGCAGGGGCGGCGAGCGCGGGCAGCTCTGACTCTGCACTCGGAGCACGAATCATGCACACTGGTGCAGGCGCGCAGCAGAGGGCGCGCCATGCCTGCTCTGAGAGAGAGGGCATGGCCGGGACATGCAGAACGCGCGAGTCGCCGCTGCCTCCGTGAGAGGAGCAGTTTCCAGACCAGGGCACCTGAGCAGCTGGCGGGCCGCGCAGGATCAGCCGCGCGGGCGGATGGCGGGAGCAGGCTGAGGGGCGCGCCCGGTAGGTACCCTGCGCCGCGTCGTGGGACGAGATGGCGCCCGGGTAGAACCTGCCGTCGCCGTCAAACCTGCGGCGGGGCTGGCGCAGTCAGCCGGCCCCCCGCCTCGCCCTGTAAATGTGGGGATGCACAGCGCAACAACGGGCTGTACAGCGACCCCACCCCCATCTTCTAAGACCAATGCATTTTTACTGTAGACCGTGCACGTCAAGCAGAGCAGGGCCAGGCCGGCGTGTGCGCGGCCTGCGCACGCGCCGCCAGCAGGAGGTCTGGGAGGGCAGGCTGCACGGGAGCGGGAGGCGTGTGCGCCGGGCGCGCCAGATGTCACAGGCCATGCCGACCAGCGCCGCGCCCGCCGGCAGGTCCCCAGGCACCGCCGCCGCCGCCGTGCGCTTCTGCCGCCGGCCGGCGCCGCGGCCAGCGCCGCGGCCAGTGCCGCGGCCAGCGCCGCGGCCGCCCCCGCGCCCCGCACCTCCCGCAAGTGCCGCCGGCGGCCCCGCATCTCTTGCAGCCCCGCCGGCATCGCCGCCCTTCGCGCCGGCGCCGCCAGCGGCAAGCGCGTGCGCCGCGCCGCCGGCGGGCCCTTCCTCAGATTGTCCGGGGCTCCTGGGGCTGTGAGGCCTGCCGCCGTCCTCTGCCTCGGGCCGCGCTCTGGCCTCGCCGCCCGCGGAGGAACGCCGGGGCCGCAGCGGCCGCGCTCTGGGCCCCGCCGCCGGCGCGGCCGGGCCGTCCGCGGCGGGCGCGCCGCCGGCCGCGCCGCCCGGCGGCTCTGCGGGCGACGCCGCCTGCGCCGGCGGCGACGCCAGCTCGGCTGGGCTGGCTGCCCCGCCCTCCGCGGCCCCGCTGCCTGGCTTGCGGCGGGCGGCCGCGCGCCGCGCGAGCTCTGCTGGCGGAAGCAGCCCCCTGTGTCGCAGAGCGCGGCGGTGAGCGGGCGCCGCTTCCGGCTCTCAAGACGGAGTGAGCCCGAGTGCGATGCTCCTTGACATTTGAAAACGCCGCACTGCGCATGCAGGACAAGGCGCGGACGATAAGAAGTGTAGGAGCGCGCGTGGCTCACGTCAGAGCCCAGGTCGAGGCGCTCGCATCAGGCAGAAAGTGCTCCGGGTCCTTTGCTAGCGCAGCGGCCACCTGCGGCAGCGCATGCCGAGCACCAGGTTGGTGCAGACTGCAGGGCTGAGCTGAGCAGGCTGCCTCGACAACGTCCAGCAGAGCGACTGCAGAGAGTGTAGTGCGAGTGCAGGTGCACCTGGCTGACGGCCTTGCCGACAAATGTGCGCAGCTTGCGCTCCTTAATCGAGCGCACAATGTCAGCTAACTCCAGGCCGCTGGGGTGCTCTCGCAGCACCTCGAAGATCTCAGACTTCAGAGCAGGCTGGCCCTTCTTGCCGGCGCTGCCAGCGCATTGCGCCTCGAACGGATTCGGCAGGCGCCCGGCCGTGTCCTCCCTGGCGGAGGCTTGGAGTGCATCGTCCACGCCCGCTGCGGCAGGCATGGTTGCTTGGATTCCATCATCCGCTCCAGAGCTTGCTAATCCCTGCGGCGCACCTTGCTCGGGGGCCTCGGCCATTGCGCAGCCCAAGCTCGCGCGGGCTAAGCGAAGCCTGCCTCGTCATACCTCTTGGCGCCAAATTCGTGTTCAGCTGGCTAGCCCCAGCACACCGTGTGCTGGGGCCACAGCAGGCCCTTCAGGGATGAGAGAGTCTGCATGCGAGTTTCATCCAGAATGAGGTTCCTTTTCCAAGCAGTTCCGAGGCATGCCACAGCCGGCACTGAACGGCATGCTAACCAGCAAACATATGACAACGGCCTTGCCCTCAGTCTGGATCACGCTAGATCGACCGCAATGGTGGCCGTCGGTGAAAGCCACAGCAAGCACTGCAGGACGGGAAAATTATGCTAGGTAACTTATTTGCCTTGCAAGGCCCAGCCTCACCATGTGAGCATAATGCAACACTGAACCAACCTCCGTCCAGAGTGTGTGCGCAAAAGCGTAAAGTCGCGCGTACGCGGCCGGCGTCAGCAGCATCTCTAGCAGCTGGAGCACACAACAGGTTGTCCCGCACTATCCAACCAACCAAAACCCCTACCCGGCATCAGACGGACATGCTCGACCCGGCGCAGCAGAAGGCACCCTCGTTTAAGCACTGCATGCGCGCAGCGGAGCCAGCGTGCAGCTCGCCCTGGGGCGCTGCAGCACTCGGCGGCGGCTTGAGCGCAACGGTGACCTGCCCAGTGCTGTGCAGCATGCATGCGCAGCCTCCCTGCTTGCGCCACACCAAGCGCCAGCAGCACGCCTTTCCCGGCGTGTCAAGCAGCTGGACGCCGCTCTGGCCACCTCATCAACACGAACCAGACAGCCAGCACGACGCTGCCGTTGGGAGCGCGGCAGCAAGCTCACTGCGGCAACGACCGTGTCGCCGGTGCCAGCCTAGGCCTTTCACAGGCACCCGATGCGGGGCGCGGCGTGAGCCCATGCAAATAATTTATTTTTTGCACTGCACGGCCATGCGCAACGCCGTGAAGGCGCCCAAACGCTGACCGACATACGTGCCGGGATTGCGGCGCAGAGCAAGGGGGTAGGGTTAGGTTGTATAAGGGTAAATCACCCTAACCCCACCCCAACATCTATTCCTGGCGGTTGAGGTAGGCGGTGACCTTATCGACGGTGAGCAGCATGATGCCGTTGGCGGGCACCGCGCGCAGCAAGCACGGCGTGAAGCCCTTGTAGAAGCGCCCCACGCCGCCCTCCTCCCACAGCCGCTGCACGCGGAGGGAGCGCGGGCCTCAGCCGTACTGCCGGCCGGCTCGGCCAGCCCTGCTCGGACCCTCCACATGGCCGCCCCTGGCCCCCCCCCTGACGACAGGCCGGGCGCGCAAGTGACACAATGCGACCGCAGCCGCCGCCGCCCCGCAGCACGCGGCACGCCCGGAGGGCGCCGGCGCGCGGGCGCGCACCTTTGCAGCGGCGGTCATGGTTGGGTAGCGGCGCTGCGCGGGGTCGATCGCGTCCGTCTGCATTGCCGACTTGACCTGGTCCACCGGGAAGATGGCGCACCAGTACAGCAGCCCGCCGAAGCCCGCCGCCGACACCACTACCCAGGCGGGCAGGTCGCTCGGGCTGCGCCGCGCGCGCTGGGTCAGCGACAGCGGGCCGCACGCGCGGCTTGGCCTGCTGCTCCTCACGCGTGCAGCAAGCGGAGCTGCACGCTCTGTAGTACCACACTTTGAGAGCTGCTGACAGAGCTCTGCCGCAGCTCGCCGCCTCTTATCCACCCAGGCCGGCAGCGCGTCCGCGCTGCCGCGCGCCAGCCGCGCAGGCAGCCCGACCAGGGCGGGTCGCGGCGCCACGCCGCAAGCAGGCAGTGGAGGCGCGACAAAAACAAGAGCAAAGCGCCTCCTTTCGCGTCACTCCACATCGCAGCGGAAGGTGTCGCGCCAGCCATCAGACAACCAACCAGACCGCTATGCAGAGCGCGCAGCTTTTCCAGCGGCTATCGGGCATAAATTCGGTCGACCGCACTCCAGGGCGCTGCAGGCGCGGGATCGCAGGCGCGGGGTTGCAGGCGCGGGGCTGCAGGCGCGGGCCCGCACGGGCAATGGTAGCGTTCCGCGGCCTGCCGCTTGATTAGCTCGAAGGAGCCGAGGTAGATGGCGTTGGCCGGCGTGTTGCGCACCAGCGTCGCGCCCAGGCCCTGGAAGGGCCCGCGGAAGCCGTTCTGGCGGATCGTGGCCGCAACACAGCCGGACACCGTCGTGAACGCCGCTGCGCCCGGGCGCGCGCCGAGCTCAGCGATGGCCGGGTCGCGTGCGCAGCACGGCCAGGGCAGGGTTCGGCGTACGGACTGACCGTGCGGCCACAACCGCCTACAGAGTTTGCTGCCAGCATTCTAAGAGCCAAGCACGCCAGTCAGTATGCCTTATCAATGCACGCAGAGTTGCGTGCGACATTGCCCCCCTAGGTGCATGCTTTAAGGGCTGCCCAAGGCGCATGACGTGTCTGGGGAAACCATTCCACTGGTTGGCCGCCTGCATTGCTGCACGTGCACGGAAGGGCAGCTGTGCATCACGCGCAGCGTGGGGTCACGCTGGGTGCGGGAGCGGGCCGCACGCTTGTAGCTGGGGTCCGACTTGGCCCGGATGATCTGGTACTGGATCTGGGACTTGTAGAAGTCGATCGGGCCCTCTGTGAAGGCCGCCAGGAAGCCGGTAATCGCGCCCGCCTGCGCGCGCGCGCGCCGGCCGCCCCATCAGTCCCGGCGCGCGCGCGTCCCGCTGGCTGCTGGCCGGGCGCGCCTGCCAGGCGCGCCTGGCCCGCCAGCAGGCCGGCGGCCGCTCACTCACGGTTATCGGCGCTGACGGTCCTGCCAGGCCAGGCGCCGCGCCTTGTAGAAGTCGCTTGTCACGAGCGGCCGCGTGCTGCCGTCCGGGTTTGTGGCCAGCCAGCGCTTGGCCCAGCCAAAGGCCCCGAACAGCGTCGCGCGGAAGAACATCTGCCCGGCCAGCGGCGACGTGACGCCCTGCGGCCCGCCGGCCTCTGCGCTTGGCGGCGCGCGCGCACGGGTGCATCGCCGGCGGAGCAGAGCGTGCACCTCGACAGTGTCGCAGCCTGACACAAACTGCATCACCAGCAGCAGAAGGGCCCACGGAAGGCGCGACACTGCAGAGAGCGTGCGGGGGGGGCACACGCTGTTGCAGGCAAAACTGGGACAGAAGCGCGCCCCGCCGGCCTGTTGAGAGGCGGAGGGGGGGCACCTTATAGAGCCCGGGCAGCCCCTCCCACTGAACAGTCTTCCGCACCACATCGAAGACGCCCGCTGCTCGTCCCGCAGCCCAGCTCAGTCAACCGCTGGGCAGAGTCTTGCTTGCAGCGGCGTATGAGAGCAGGTGAACTCCCTAGGAGCCTGAAGAGCGCGCACAGTATATCGGATTGCGCGCTGACTGCGTCTGAAGCCTGACTTTGGCTGTGTCGAAGGGATGGCCGACTAGCGTGACAGCGATGCCGCCTGCGGAGGAGCGTGCATTGGGTCAACCGGCGGCGCGGCAGCGGCCTGCAACGGCACCGTATGCATGCTGCCCGAGCGGATAGCGCACCGCACGTCCCCGCAAACACATCCTTCACCACCTTCAGGTAGCCCGTATCCTTGGGTGCTGGCATGGCCCCACGACCCCAGCGGGCGACTGCGCTTAAGGGATGGGCCGGCCTCTTGACAGGCGGACTGGCCGGCCAGCTGAGCCACAAACTCGTGCGCAACCCCTGCAACCCTACTCTGATCATGCACAAAGTCACTGACTATTAAGTCAGTGTTGCAGGCACCCAGAACGCTTTGTCTGAGCAGAACCGCAGGCCCATTTGGCAGATGGGCAAAAGCCTGGGCACAACGGCGCCGAATGTGTGCCTACCCCCTGAAATGTGTGTGTGTGTGTGGGGTCTAATGGCCTAGGGTTGGGGGCATTTGGTGGCCAAAACCCTGGGATATGGTTCTGCCAGATTTCCGCATGCGGGCAGAAGCCTTCTGCCCGCCGCGCACAACCCTGCCGGGCAAAAGGCAGGACTTCTGCCTGCAACACTGTGTGCATGCATGCCCAGCGGCCATGACAGAGCTGCAGCGCCTGCGATGCTGCCCCGCCATGCGCTGAGGAGCGCTGGCGCTGGCGGCTCCCTGCAGCCGGGCCTGTATTCGCTGGGCCGCGCTTTGGGTCTGCGGGGCATGGCTTCTGGGGTCCCAACGACGGCCACGCCGCCGCCAGACCTGTCCCGGGCGGGCACGGCAGACCTGTGCGACGTGCATGTGCCTGAGCCGGTTGATGTCGTCGCGCACCAAAGAGTGGACATCATGGAGCCCATCTTCAGGCAAGGCTGTCCCAGTGCAGCGCGCTGTGAAACACTTGTTGCGTATACAGACTTTCAGAAGCAGCTCACTGTCCGGGAAGCGCAGTATTAGTCAGCATCTTGTTTATTAGGTGAAGCCGGTGCAAGCGATGCAGGGACTATGGGGGCAGGCTCAGCTTCAGCGGCCAGGCAACTACTGTCAAGTGCTACGAGAACAACCCGCTTGTGAGGAAGGTGCGGCTGCGGCGCTCGACGTCTGTTGGGGTGTTTGCTGCATGTGACGTTGTTGATTGGAGTTATTGTTGGGAGCGTTTATAGGCACGGCTGACTTTGCTCTGTACGCACTGCCTGCACAGCTGATGCAGAGACAACAGCAGCCCTGGGTAGTTTCACTCATACTCATACTTCCTCCACACACTTACGCCAGGCGTTAGAGGGGCCCGGGCAAAACCGCGTGCTGGTGGTGGACGGCGGCGGGTCGCTGCGGTGCGCGCTGCTGGGCGACAACATCGCCGAGATGGCCGTGCGCAACGGCTGGAGCGTGCGCCGGCCTCCCGCAGCAGCGTCTGCCTTGTGCCTTCAGCAGTTATTGCACACCTGGCCAGCCATGTGGAGCCTCCTGCGTGTGCAAAACAGCCTCCGGCTCGAGGGCAGGTGCCCCAGCAGCACAACTCACAGCACTTTCCTCAGCACGCAAGCCGCTCAGCTGCTGCCAAGGACCAACAGGGGATGCTGCTGTCTGTGGTCCCCTGCACCGCCACCATGAGCCCACGCCGCCTTCAGCGTCGCCCGCACCCGCCGGTCCAGCCAGCTGCCAGCGGGCGCGCAGGGCATCATCATCAACGGCTGCGTGCGCGACTCCGCGATCATCGCGACGCTGCCGCTGGGCGTGAAGGCGCTGGCCGCGTACCCGCTGAAGAGCTCCAAGCGCGACCCCGGGCTCGCGGACGTGCCCGTCACGCTCGCTGGCGTGCGCGTGAGCCCCGGCGACTGGGTGTATGCCGACGGCGACGGCGTCCTGGTCGCCCCGGAGCAGCTGGTGCTCTGACCCGTGACAGCTCGAGCTGGCGCGCCGCGGGCTGCTGCTGAGCTGTGCGCCGCCGGCTCTGTCGGCGGCGCGGGCGCGGCCTTGGCGCGCGTGCGCATGCATGTCCCGAACCAGCCTGAGCATGTGCGGGCAGAATTGGCGTCCTGTTCGCGTCAGGCAGCTCAGCCTCGGATTACATGATCAAGCTGCTCCGTGTGACACTCACACAACCATGCTATTGGCGAGGTCGGATGCGTCTCGATGTTCAAATATGCATGCGGCTTGCGTGTCGACATGGGATGTACCAAATGCACCTCATTTGTGAGTCTGGTGACAGGCTGGGTGTACCTGTGGTGTCATTATTTCTTGAAGCTGCTTTCAAGTCAAGCTATACCATAAATGCAGCAGAAGTGCTTTTGCAAGGCGTGCTGCGGCATGTATGTGGCAGGATGGAGCGCAAGCAGGATGGAGCTCAAGCATGTGCAACAAATGCAAGGGAGTGTGCAGTAGCTACTTTGGCTAAAGCTGCAATGTCAACCTTTTGTTTATAGCTGAGGGTGTGCACAGGCTTCGAAGGTGCACTATACCTCGTAAAGAGCCACAGCATTACACTTTGTAGAGAGCCACAGCAAACATCGCATGCGCGCCTGTCCTTGCGACTTGAGTCGACTAGTGTTTACCGCATAGCGACTACAGCTGGAAAAAGCAAGGGCTCCAAAGAGCCAGCAAACAGACTGCAGATGCATTCCCACACCCAGCATATGTGATAGTACTAGCAACGGTGGCAGGGTCATGTGACAAGCCGATGCGTCGTAAGGATGGGCCGACAGCAAACCAGTGCGCACGAGCTGCTCCGCACCCGACCAGTTCCTGGTGACCCGCCCCATGCATATGTTTGAGTGCACTACGACAAGCCAGGCCTGGAAGCTACCCCACTCTTGAAGGCGCGGCCAGTTCTCCACAGGGACCAGGGTGCACAAGGACAGCCGCCCCCCTTCCCCCGCCTTATAACAGAAGACGACATACTTGTCGGAGCGCAGCAAGCCGCGCGTGACGCGCCATTGAGTCTTGCACAAATGGCATCAAAGCAGAGGCCTCTGGATCCCCGTACGCACAGTACTTCCCTTGCTGAATGCACCGAGCCCACACCAGGCCCCATCCGTGAGGGACCACTCTGGAAAACACGCGTCACGAGGCCAGATGGTCCATGTTTCTTGTCAATTGAATTCAGCTGCTAAATACGTACAGCTGCCGTGAAAACGACATCGGCCCAGCCCAACCCCCCGTCCATCAGCATCAGTTGCCGTCACGATGCCTCTCAAACCACCGGGCCTGCACACACAGCATCATCGCGCTCGAAGTGCAGAAACAGTTTCGACACTCACCCCCATCATGACAACAATGCAGCAGCACCCACTGGCACTGGCACTGCAGGCAAGCCCCTTTCAGAGCATGAACAGGCTTCCAGAGTGCCAGGCGCCCCTGAGCTGCACCAGGCGCCCCTTGGCTGCACATCTCTTAGCCCCCAGTCTGAGAATTGAGCACTACATGCGCACAACAACAATAGGCGCACACCCCACATGCCCAGCCCATGAGACAGACACAACTTAATCGCGCGCCGAAAAATCGGGGGTCTGCACACAACAGGGTGTTCAGGTGATGTGCTCACCAGTGCCCTTGGTGGCCTCGATGTTGCCGGCGCTCTGGATGCCCTCGTCCTTGCGCTTGCGGCGGTCGGCCTCAGGATCGTAGTGCTTGGAGGCGCCGATGAGGCGCTCAAACAGCGACATGTTCTTCGGGTTGACCGCCTCGCCCTGCGCATGGGTCAGGTTTAGGGTTGAGGCGCAGTCAGGCGCAGCGCCAGCCCGCACTAGGCGCACAGCGCCCTTATCAACACAAATTGCACTGCCAGCCTGACAGACAGCGCCGTTGAAGTAGAAACCACCCGACAAGCGCAGAGTCAGCAGCCAGGCGACTGCGGACGCGCATGCGTCCTTCCAGCGCATCACCGCGCACACGCAGAGGGCGTGCAGACCCTGAGCCCCACAGGCAGTAGGGCGCAGCCGCACCGTGTAGGCGTACGGCTCCTTGGACATGAGCGCGTCCCAGCGGCGGTCGCCCTCGCGCAGGTCCAGCGAGATGATGTTGGGCACCTGAGGCGCGTGCTGGGCGTCATGCACCTCCCTGACCTAGCGGCTACTCCAACGGCTGAGGCCGGCTGGCAGCCTCGAGCTGGCGCTTGCGCCGGCGCCGGCGCGCGCCGACACAGGATTGCGCAGGGGACCTCGTCAGAGACCAGGCAGCACAGACACCGGCACCCCCGGCTGCGGCTGCAAAGGCTCGGAGCACGGCGGTATCAATGCAACTGGCATGCATCCGACATCAACTCTCTTCATCGGCACATCAACTCCTGGCACATTGCCTGTTTCCGCAAGCCCAGGCCGCAGCGTGCAGAGGCGGGCGCGCACAAAGAGGATGGTCAGCAGCAGGCCCGCCAGGTTAAAGAAGGCGGACACGTAGAAGCGGCCGGCCGACGTCAGGTAAGCAAACCAGATGCCCGCGACCAGCGCGCCGGCCTTGCCGGTCGCGGCCGAGATGCCGTGGCACGTCGCGCGGACCTCAGTCGGGAAGATCTCACCCGGCAGCATCCAGGTGGTCGCGTTCTGCGCGTGATAGCCCGTACGAGTCAGGCGTGCCACCGCAGCAACACTTCAGCACGGCAGCAGCAGTACTTGCAGGCTGTGGTGTGAGGCAGTGCAGCTCCTTTATGACCAACTGAAGCAGGTGCAACACAGCAACAGACCAACCTCTCACCCAATAACATCGCCTTGCAGGGCTGTAGAGGGCAGCACAGGCATGGCGGGGACGCACCGGACCGAACTGGCCCCAGAATGACGAGAAGAAGTACAGGAACTGCGCAGCGCGCGCGCACCAGGCTCAGCGCCTTGGGCCTCACAGCCTCAACCAGCGTGCGTGCACGTAACAGCCTAAGCACATAACAGTCCGAGAGGCTTTCGCGCCCTCACCTGGAAGGCCTGGATGTACTGGGGCTTGATGAGGTCGTTGTACGCAATGGCGCAGACCAGGAAGATGACAAACACCCAGCAGAAGCCCATGACCTGCAGGCGCACGCGGCCCCTGCGAGCGATATCCTATATGTCAGCTGCAGTGTTGAACAGGCGCTGCACCAGGCAGACAGGCACAAGAGCAGACCAGGCAGCAGCACTGGCATGCAGCGCAGGCCCGCGCACATCCACATCTTGTCAATGGTGAACGCGGCAAAGTAGTAGCCGACCTGCGCAGCCAGACGAACGGCATGTCAGACTAATGAGCTTTTGCAGCACTCTTCGTCGGCCACAAGTCTAAGCATAACCACAGAACTGGTCAGCAGCAGGTCTACCTTCCACAGAATACAATTACAGAGCAAAAAAATTGTAATGTCTACCAATATTATTATTGTACGTGAGTCGCTAGGCGATTTGGCACGCACCAGCGCCACAAACGAGTTCAGCAGCGTCCAGAGCAGGCCGGTCAGGATGGACGAGCCCGGGGCGATGATGCTGATAAAGGTGGACTGGAACAGCTTGTTGCCGTAGAAGGACACGTCCCTGCGCACAACGGCGTGCTCTGATAAATAAGGCGCACTCGCACATGCTTAGCGAGCCAGGATCCCTGCCAGCAGGCAAGCAGACCTTGTCCACAACACAAGACTCGCACATGCAAGGCATGACCGCATCGACGCCGGCACAGCGTGTCAGGCCCGCACCAGAAGAACCAGGCGCCGGCGGTGCCGACCAGGCGGTGCCAGTAGTGGTACCACATGACCGACTGCTCGCGCGAAGCGTGCTGCGCAGCCACACGCACACTCAGCTCACCTTAATGTATTCTTTCGAAGCGGAGAGCACTTGACAGCGGCACTCGTGCCATCCGCACACTGCAACTGTCACCTAACAAAATAAACCTTATCCTGGGGAAGGAAGGAAGGAAGGCTCGCTGCCAGCACCAGGCTCGGCCGATGCAAGCGTACTCAGCGGGATTGATCAGCGGGGCGCTCACGTCGGGGCCGTGCTTCTTGCGGATCCAAACCTTGGACTCCTGGAGGAAGAACAGGCGGTAGATGAGCATGCCCGTGACGGGGATCAGGCCCAGGCCGAACGAGAGCCGCCACACGGCCTCCAGCGAGCGGTTGTTGTAGCTCTTGCTGGTCTGGCCAAAGATCGCGAGCAGGATGCAGATGATGGCGGTGTTGACGAAGTTGCCCCAGCCCTGCAGCGCAGCGCAGGCACGGTGTCAGACCAAGCAGTCAGCCCATGGCAGCAACAGCGGGCCTGTGCAGGAGCCAGGCTTGTTGCGTCTATGCAAGGGGCGTGCCGCATTCCACAAGTGCATGCCAACATCACGCAGCCGGTGCATGCCTGCATGGCGAAGGTGCAGACAATCATCTCGCCGCGGCGGAAGCGCAGCGACTTGTTCGCCTCGGCGCGCTCGGCCGCCGACGACGACGCGAGCGGGTACTCGCCGCCGACACCGTAACCGTAGATGAACTGCAAGGCGCCACAGGCACAGCCACATGTCAGTATGTGTCCACTGTCCTGCAGCTCACCAATGCTCTCACGGCACTTACAGGCCAGGAATGCATGGTTTTGCAGACAGGGAGCGTCATTGCTTTGCGCCAGCAACCACGCAACACCAAAAGCATGCACAACGCATGCACTACGTTGCAGTCCCATAACAGACTTTATCCCACGCCTGCCGGCTCTGCTTGCTCTGCGTGCAGCAGCACTGCGCGCCTGGGAGACGCTGAACATGACGGCCCAGCCGTACAGCGTGGGCGCGCTGGAGGCGGTCAGGAGGATGCCACCAACAAACATGAAGGCCGCGCAGGCCACTGAGCCCCACTTGCGCCCGACCTTGTCCGCGATGAAGCCGAGCGACAGCATACCCAGCATGATACCCACGACCTGCGCCGCCAGGGCACAGCATTTTCGACGGGCAACCACACTGAGAGTGCAAGAGAGTCCACACCAGAACTGCACTCCTTTCCCGCCCTTGCACGTCCACGGTACCAAACCAGACCAGCTTGGACATGCTGTTCTAGACAGAGCTGAACACCATGCAACAGGCCACCTGGTCGCTACAACACCTCCAACACACTCCGTTACCGACAGGGTCCCCTAATACTGGCACACGCGCGGGCCACGCACCTGGGTGTAGGTCTGCGAGTCGACCAGCTCAGCGGAGCAGTCTGTGTGGGGCTTGCCATAACACCGCGGGTAGATCTGCGTGAAGATCGGCTGCAGACACACACGCACGCGTCAGACCGCCGTGCGCCACACACCCGCGCAGACCCTTCACCAGCACGCGCTCAAAATATCTGTCAACCCAACACAAAAGCTTGACGGCTTCAGAGCTCCAGGCCGCAACAGCAAGCACGCCAATTAGACTTCACAGCACACTTTACAGCAGCGCGGCGCGCTGCCAGAAGCAGGGCGGACCTTCAGGTTGCCGATGGAGAAGATGAAGTACGCCTCGCAGAACATGCCAATACCCGGCAGCGCCCAGCTCTTCACCCAGAAGAAAAAGGCGGTGACCGCGTTGGTGTGCTCGTGGAACCTGCGCGCGTCGGACGCAACCTGAGCAGCGGCAGCAGCGGCAGCAGCTCGCCGCCGCTTTGCAAGAGGCGCTTTAGGTCAAGTGCGCCTCGAGCCGCCTGCTCACAAAAGTACGCGCTATTAGCATTGCGCAGGCGCTGCGCAGCGATACCTATACACACAGCATATCCTGCAGCACTCCACTTACGTGCACTATACGTCGGCAACCCGCCAGCAAGAGGCCACAGTGACGATAAAATGTGCCATGACACCGCACGCCGCCGCGCAGCTTCGCTGCACACAGCACAGGCACCGCACAAAGGCCCCGTTGCAGCGCAGCTGTCCGCAGGCGGAGCGGCCGTCGCGCGCATGCAAAAGGCATAATTGGTAATGCACACAACGCGAGGCAGGCACGCACTCCTCAACCTCCACGCGGTCGGTCTGGTCCGGGTGTGCGCCGTTCTGGACACCCATAGCCTTCGACATGGCGACGCCGAGCACTTAGCGCCACTCCGACGTACCACCAACGCCGCACTCCTGGTCAACCTGCAGGAGCGACGCGCGCTCAGCGCTCGCACGACGCGCGAAGCGCGGGCGCAACAAGAGCCCCTGGCGGCTCCGCGACAATTGCGCCAATCCAACGCCCTACACCCAGGCTTACAGCGCACGATACAGAGCTCCGCAGCCGGCTTGCTCCAGAAACGGTGCAGCAGCTCGCATTCAAGGGCCACAAATAACGTACAAACGCAAGCCCAACAGATGGTCCGTTTGTCGGGGCCAGGCGTGAGGTGCTAGAAGAACCAACGTGACAAGCTGCAGCAGGTGCTACGACACAGCGACAACAGACCCATCGGCGCCGTCGGCACAAGGAGAACCCCATTACCAGACAACACGTTCCGCTGCATGTATAAATGTAAACACCGTCAGGCACGCCCCACCCCGCTGCGCACCTGTCGCCCTCCGCGAGCTCCCTGCTCCCGCTCCGTGGTTTGTAGCGCTCGCCGTCAGGACTTCACTAGATGCTCTACTTGTAGTGCATGCACCCTCTAGGCCGGGGTGAGGCATGGGTAGGTGCCTGGGCCACCGGTGGGCAGCCACATGCATGTGGCTGCGCCGTGCATATGCACGGTCGAATGCCTTAAAATGCCGCGCCCCTTGACTGTGAAGTCTGCGCAGCGGCTGTATGGTAGAGGCTGGTGCAATATGCACAGTACCCTGGTGTGCGTGGAGACCACGTTCTCTTTGAGCTTCAGCGTGTCAGGCAAGGCTCACTGTGATAAAGACGCACACTGCCGCGCTCATTCAGTGAAAGCGCTCGAAGCGCTCTGCCCATGATTTGACGGACAGCATGTGGGCCCAGCCATAGTCACTTGATAATTGATTCAGCTGCCAACCGGCGAGGGAACAGGCCAGCCTTGCTTCGTGGCTGGTGTTAAAGCAAGGCAAGGTTGCGCGGGGTCCCGGCGGCTCAGTGACCAGCCTCCAGCCGGCGCAAACTAGCTCATCGCACCCGTGAGGCGCGCGCCGTCGCCAGGCTCGCCCGAGTCCAGGCCAGGGTCGCCCAGCTGGCCGCCAGGCGCGCCAACCCCCGCCCACCGCTCGTACAGCGACAGGTTGTCGGGGCTCACCGCCGGGCCCTGCCGCGCCACGTGCCCCTGCTTGGCGGCGCACGTAGCGCCCGCCCCGGCGCGCTTACAGCACAGGCCCGCTAACTTTCTCAGGACCCGCTCGCGCGAGGCTGGTGCTCAGCGACCTGCTGCAGGCAGACAGGACCAGGGCCGCGCCTGGCGCTCGGCCAGCCAGGTCCGCTGCGCAGCAGCGCCCGCTGCGGCCGGCGCGCGCCCCTGCGCCCACGGCGGGCGCGCACCGCGTAGACGCGCGGCGGCTGGTGCGCCAGGGCGGCCCAGCGCGCGTCGCCCTCCGCCAGGTCGAGGCCCAGCACGTCCGGCACGAACAGCGCGGTCAGCGCGGCGCCGCCCAAGTTGGCCGCGGCGGCCAGGCCGAAGATGCGCGCGGGCGGTAGCGCGCCGAACCAGGCGCCCGCCAGCAGCGCGCCGGCCTTGCCGGCGGCCGCGGCCGCGCCGTGGCAGCCGCCGCGGTGCGCCGTGGGAAACAGCTCGCTGGGCAGCAGCCAGGTGGTCGCGTTCTGCGCCCCCGGCGTGCGCCTCGCGTGGGGCCGGGGCCCCAGCGTTCCGCATGCCGCATGCGTGCGAACGCATGCATGCAAACGCAAACATGCTGTGGGCATGTCACACGCCGCTAGCAGAGCGAGTGGCACACCACTGTGTCCCGTAGCGCGTCTGCATGCTTTCCATACTACGCACCTACAGCCCTCTCTTGTGGAAGGCATGCTCTGTGCAAAGGGCGCGGGCCAGCAGGGCACGCGTGCTGGCGCACAGTGTCAGTGCCCTCTGCGCGAGAGGCTGCACGCTTCGGCAGGGCCCTGTTGTCTCTTTGCGACCATGCACAGCGCATCATGAGGCATCAGCATGTCAGACGGGTTTGCGCCCCGTGCGGCGCGCGCGCGCACCGGCCCGCACTGCCCGAAGAAGGATGAGAGCAGGTACAGCGCCTGGCGCGCGCGCATTGCGCTGAATGGCCGGCAGGCGGAGCTGCTGTGGCGCTGGGCCTCGGGTAGATCAGCCGCAAGTGACCCCGGCCTCAGGTGGCCCTTGCAGGCGGTACGGCGGTACACCAGCCGTTGATACCCCGCTTTGTCAGCGGGGTCCGCCCTGCTGACAAGGCCAGCACCGAATGGTGTGGGACCTCTGTGAGGCCGGGCGGCTGCACGGGGACTCGCTTACGCACCTGGAAAGCGCGGATGCCGGGCGGCTGCACCAGGGCGCCGTAGCCAGCCGCGCACGCCGCAAAGGCCGCAGCCACCAGCACAAAGCCCATGATCTGCGCCGTGCGCGCCGCAAAGAGCCGAAGCTTAGGAAGCCATACATGCATTACATGGATAGGCGCATGAAGAGAGCGCTGGCGCTGCGGCCGCATGACCCGCAGACACGCATAACGTGCATTTGTACACTGCACTGCTTTTATAGCACGTATGGCCACACCTCGTGCTCAAGCATGCGACCACGCTGCCCGCGGTCACCTCCCAGGCTGCAAGCATGAATGCAATCCCTGGAGTTGTATTTGGTTGCCCTTGGCGGGCATGTGCGGTGTCAGTGCTGTCCAGGACCCCCTCCAGGCACAGCGGCACAACAGGGCTCCAGCGCACAACGGCGTACCTGCAAGCGTATGCGGCCCCTGCGGCCCCAGAGCGGCGCGCATTGGTCAACGACGTGGCACAGCCGCAGGCAAGATGCAGAGCGGCAAGTGCAGGGACAGAGGAGGCCGGGCGCACATCCAGGGGCGATCGATGGTGAGCGCCGCCGCGTAGTAGCCCACCTGCAGGAGACGCATGCGTGTGATGCAGTAGGCGGTGCTTCCCATGTCCATGTGTGTGCTCTTCACTTACCCAAGGAGAGCGCTATCCCACAAGGTGCCTGAGATCCCTAGCTGGGATGTGATGAAGTGGGCAGTGTCTTTCTTCCCTGTGCCCCGTCCTTGTGAGTCGCACAGGGCCTGGGACCATAAGGACTGCTCCCAGTGGCAGCCAGCGCAGGGAAAGCACCGGCATGCCGTGCGACCCTATCCTCACCCTGTCTCTTCCTGGGAGCCTCACACACCTGACAGACCCGCACGCTATGCAGGCGGCAGACATGCGCGCAACGCGGGCGAGCCCGGGCGGACCAGCGCCACGAGCGAGTTGAGCAGCGTCCACAGCAGGCCGGTCAGGATGGAGGCGCCGGGCGCGATGACGGCGATGAACGCGGACTGGAACAGCTTGTTCCCGTAGAAGGACACGTCCCTGCGCCGGCGCGCGCGCTGCGGGTCAGCGGAGGCGCCTGCTCCGCTGCGGAGGTGCTCCCGTGCAGCGCGCTGCTCCGGGGCTTGCGTGCTAGCATCTGAACATTCTAAACCGTGTCACAACCTCGTCGCCCGGGATGAAGACCGGCCGCGTCCTGCACCAGCAGCTTCATGTTCTATTGCCCAATGGCGTGGAAGCCACTTATATCAACAACCACAGCGCATGGGCATACAAGTACTGCCGTGTTTGCTGTGGGCAGTGTGATGTGCAGCACTGCCTGACTGCTCTCCGCGCCCCAAGGGCTTTGCATGTAGCTGTAGCCACTGCACGGCATCAGGCCGGCGGTGCGCCCCTGCGCCCGTCTCCAGCGCACCAGAGGAACCAGGCGCCGGCGGTGCCGAGCAGGCGGTGCCAGTAGTGCCGCACCAGCAGCCCGCGCTCGCGCCACGCCGCCTGCGCGGCGGCACGCCTCTGCTATGTGCCTGTTGCGAGACCTTCTACGTCTGCGCCGTCCGCTCGAAGGTCCCGCAACGGGCACATGTGCGCCGTGCGCTGTAGCCAGCCTCGGCCGCATGCGAACAGCAGGCCCGCTGCGGCGGCGCGCCTCTTGCCGCTCGCCACGCCGCTCCCACAGCGCGGACTCGCGCGCGCACAGCAGGCGGTACGCGGCCATGCCGGCCAGCGGCGCCAGGCCCGCGGCGAACGACAGGCGCCACACGGCCGCCAGCGCGCCGCGGTTGTACTCCCGGGTCGTCTGGCCGAAGCCCGCCAGCAGGATGCAGATGACGGCCGTGTTCACCAGGTTTCCCCAGCCCTGCCGCGCAGAGAGGCGCCAGCACGCCTCGCGCCAGACCGGCCACCACACCAGACCGGCCGTCACCAGGCCGGCCGACAGCACACCAAGCCAGGCCGGCCATCACGGCGCCGGTCAGGGGCTGGCGCCCGGCGGCGGGCGCGCGGGGCTGGGCATGGCGCGGGCGCGGGCGCAGGGCGGGGCCGGTGCGCGCGCGCCTGCATGGCAAAGGTGCAGACGACCAGCTGGCCGCGCCGCGCGCGCGCGCCCTCGTCCGCCTCGGCGCGCTCGTTGGCCGAGGCAGCCGCCAGCGGGTACTCCCCGCCGACGCCGTAGCCGTAGACGAACTGCCGGGCGGCCGCGGCAACCCGGCAGAGTCAGCGCGGGCTGCTGCGTGGCACTGGGCCACCCCCACCTTGCTGGGCTGCGGAGCCCCGAGCTCAGCCGCACGTGCGCGCCGACCGCACACGCCTGTGCAGCTGGCCGCCCAGCCAGGTACGTGCAAATGTGGCATCGGCCGGGTTGAATCTGAAGCGCCTGCAAGCATGGCTGGCTGCCCCAAGTGGACAGCCCGCACCAACGGGCGCCAAGCTGGGCCTGCAGAGTGGCGGGGGCCGCCCGGAGTGAGCCAGCACCTGCGCCAGGCTGAACATGAGCGCCCAGGCAGCGGGTGAGGGCCCGGCCGAGCAGGTGAGCAGCACGCCGCCGGTCAGCATGAACGCGGCGGTCGCGAGCGAGCCCGCGCGGCGGCCGACGCGGTCTGCGACCGCGCCAAGCGACAGCATGCCCAGCATGATGCCGGCCACCTGCGCGCGCGCGCTGGCGCACCCATCATATTGACCGCAGCCGCGCTAGAGAGCCCAGTGTGCCGCGCACTGCATGCGCCGTCAGCCTGCAGCGTGCCAGAGTGGTGCAGCAAAGCAGTCAAGACAAGAGTTTACAGGCAGCCGCATGCAGGACACAGCATAACACCATGCTGTTGCAAGTGGTCGACCACGTACAAGACAGCACAGCCTGCCTGCACGCACTGGTACCTCCGCACCTGAGTGTATGTCTGCGAGGCGACCAGCGCTTTGGAGCACGCTGTGTGCGTCTTGTAGCAGTCAGCATACAGCACATCGAAGATAGGCCGGAGGTTGCCTACTGCAAATATGAAGTACGCCTGTCGCAAGCGCCCCACTTGAAGGTACTCCGCCGTGCTGCGTGCATACATCGCGGTGTGCCTTGCAACATTGCGATGCTGGAGGCAAAGCATACGGAGCAAGTAGGAGCTGAGGCTCATAATGTCCCAACAAGGCGCGCCTCGGAAAACATGCCAAGCCCGGGCAACACCACTGAGCTGGCACAGCTCTGCACCCATAGCTGCAGCCTCGCTGCAGCGTCGTGGTGTGGCCGCGCCGCCCTCCCTCTGCCACAAGCGGCCTACATGTGGTTGCAGCAGAGCGAGCATTGTATATTAGCAAGATGCAGGAGGCACAGGCAGGAGGCACACCCTTCCTTGGACTCATCTTCTACGCGTAGATAGGACTGCTGGCGCATCGCCGTGCACTGCTGCACCTTCAAGCTTGTGGCGGTCTAAAGCTGCACGCTCTAGTAACTGCTGTATGTTACGTTTGTGCGACACCAGTGATACACTCCCATAGGTTTACACCTTGCGTTGGGTGTGGTGGTCGGTACTTACACACTTACGAACAGGCTATCTGAGTACGCCAGGCGATAGCGCACACGGCCTGACCGGTCAGCAGTGTCACAGTTTGTCACACCCAATAGCGCTCCTTGTGCCGACAGGCTGTCCATCACACGGGATGAGGAAGACGTCTGTAACAACGCCCAGCGCATTCCTCTTCACTAACAAAAAAGCCCTATAGGGTTGGCTAAGCATCATGACTCATTAGTCCAGTGTCCACCTCAGTTCTTGCTACACTGTAGCAGCTGTTTCCCAGGCGCAGCACTCATTCGTGACAACCCGTCCCACAGCCTCCATGCTCTAGCGGTATGTGAATACAGATAAAAAAGTCAAATGCCCGCTGTAGCGCAGGCTGCGCTGCGGCACCCTGCACAAACCCGTTTCCCCACAAAATGTGCACTGCGGTCACCGCATGCACTTGCAGCAGAGCTGCTGCTCACCGCAGATCTGCACCATCCCTCCTGCCTCTCGAGTACCCCCATTTCTGCCCAGGAGCGTGAGCAGCGCCCGCAAACCTCTCCAGCGTGCACACAATCTGGCAGCCTCAGCTCAGGCTTAATGCCTTGCATCGAAGATTTCGCCAGACTCCTCCTGCACATTGCCTGCACCTCGCCTACTTCACGTTGGTGCGCTGCCTCCAGCTGTGGCGCGCGCCGGGAGCAAGAGGCCAGGCGGAGGCCAGGCGCAGCACGCGAGCGCGCGTCGGCAGCGCCCCTGCTGCCGCTGCCAGCCGCATTACACATGGTACGCGGCGTCCTCAGGCGGCGTCGCGCGCGCCGTCGACGGGCGCGGCGGCCGGCGGCGCGGCCGCGGGGCGCTGGCGCTGGCGCTTGCGCTCCAGCAGCGCGCGCAGCGCCAGCAGGTGCAGCGAGTGCACGCGCTGCGCACGAGCGCAACAGCGCCTCAGCACCACATGAACAGCGCCTCAGCACCGCGTAAAGCTGGGCATGCTGAGCCGTAGAGGACATGTGAGCAGACGATTTTCAGCAAGCTAGACGCGTCTCGGTTGATCCGGAGGGTGTTGTGCAGCACAGGCACACCGGTCCTGACACTGTCGGCGTGTCAGCCTGCGCGCGCTCAGCACAGCGCCGCCGCGCAAGCTGGCAAGCACAGTCGGACCAGAGGTGGCCAGCCACACGCGGCGAGGCCTGCGCGCGCCTGCTGCCGCGGCGCCAGGTGCCGCGAGCGCGACAGCGCGCCGGAGAACGCGCGCGCGACCGCGTGCGGGCTGCCGCCGGCCGGCCGCCGCGGCGACATCGGCCGCGCCGCGGCCGCGGCCTCGGGGTTAGCAGCCGCCCCTCCGCCGCCGCCCAGCCGCAGGACTCCAGTACCACCGCCGTCCGGCCGCGCTGTGGCGCCCTCCGCCCCGGGCCCCAGGTGCGCGCCGCCCGCTGGGCGCCCGCCCACGACCTTCTCGCGGGCCTCGTGGCCGTACCCCGGGCCAAACCCTGCCCCGCGCGACGGCGACGGCCCCAGGTTTGAGAGCCCGTCCAGGTCGCCGCTGTAGCCGAGGGAGTGCGCCCGCCGGGTGGGCGAGCCGCTGAGGCGGCGCTTGGGGCTGGGGTACCGCTCGTCGGGCGGCCCCGGCGCGGGCCGCTTCAGCGACAGGCCGCCCGGTGGAAGCGCCGGCTCGAGCGCGGGCCGCTGCGCCAGGCCGCGCAGGCAGCGCCAGTACCGCGACTGCGCGCATGCAGGCCGCTTAATGCATCGCGACCCTCTTCTGCAGACCCTTCTTCAACAGCGCGGCATTCCTCAATGTATGCGCCGGCGGCACAGGTGCGACCAGCGCCATAAGCACTAACAAGCACCCGCCCGGCATACAGCGCAACTGCGCAGCCTGGATCTGCTCGTGCCCACCGTCACCAAGCAATACCTTCAATTCTTACCCCTCCCCTTTTCAATCGGCAAATATTGAGAAAAAAAAAGTCCAGAAAGCAAGCAAGCCGCCCTTGCATGCGCTCGTCCCTCAGCAGATGGTGCAAACGCTACCAAAGAAACAAAAAGGGCGTGCAGGGCAGCCGTGCAGCAGCACGCTCAGCACGGCGCCCAGATTCTCGCCTCTGTGTCATGCGTCGACGCAATCGCCCCGGGAGGCGAGCAGGGCGGTCCGCACCTGCACGCGCACCACCTCCTGCAGCACGAGCAGCGCGATGGTGGACGGCGCGGCGGGCGCGGGCAGGCGCGCGGGGCGGCGGCCCAGCAGCACGCTCAGCGTCGCCTCGCAGCCCGCCGCGGTGGCCGCCAGGTTGTAGCCGCCCTCCAGCAGCACGGCCAGCGGGGCGACCGCGCCCAGTAGCGCCGCCAGGTGCCCGAACGCCTCCGGCGCCAGGCGGCACCTGCATGCCGGCTGGCTCTTGGGGCTGCCAGGTATGTGATAGATTAAAGGCATTCAATATCTTGGCAAGGAGCTTGATACTCTTTTAGAAAATTGCAATGCTATGCAGCCATGCATCCGGCCGAGCTGGCATAATACTTTGGACCAAATGGACGCACTTTGTGTGAAATTTAAGCAAGGCCTGGTTGACGTTCCTTAGCGACTTTCTGCGGCCAAATGCACAGCGTTTAGGGTCGAATGCTGCGCGCAGCCGTGCTCCCGGGCGCACCCGCCAATGGGGTCGCCGGCCGCCGCGTCAAAGCCGGCCGACACAACAATGAGGTCGGGCGCAAACTCGTACGCGATGGGCAGGATGACGTGCGAGAACGCTGCCAGGTAGTCGCCTGCACGACCGGCACAGGCAGTCTTGCTCGACAGCCCAGTATAGAATGACACGCAGTTGTCAAGAGCACAATTGTCACAGTCAAGCTGAGGTCCTGACCGGTGTCAAGACCTCACCCTGTTTCGCTCCGTCGTCTATGCATCCATCTGGCAGGTATGCACCTGCTGTCCAGCCAGTGGGAGTGGCTACTGTGGTTGTGCCCCTGCCTGAGCGCCATCAGAAGCCCTCCACGGTACAGAGAAGGATGCCACAGCGGGATACTGCTGCGCTTGCCAGTGACGCCAATACGCGCGCGCACCGTTCCCCATGCCGCCGCAGGGCCAGGGCACGTTGACGGTGAAGCCTTCGCCCGCGCCCACGCCCACCTCGCCCGCCGCGCCCGTGCCCGGGTAGAAGTGGCCCCTGCGCGCAGCGCCCCCACTGGTCGTCGCATGCTTTCCTGGACTTAACGGCACCGCTCCATGCACAGCCGGCCCTTGAATGCCCTGCACAATGGCGCACGTAAACACATGCGCCTCCGACTGCAAAAAGGGTGCAGGTACCCCGCCAGGATGTCAATAAAAAGCTCTATAAACCAGTCCACAGCAACCTTTCTCATACTACGGCACAAACCAGGCACTTGACAAACGGCGCCAGCGCCCACCCGTCATATCTGTGGATGGACATGTAGAGCACTGAGGGGTCGTGCTCAAAGATGTGCTGTGTGCCGTTGCCTGCGCGCCGGCGCACATGCTAAAGGCGCCAGAGACAAGACCCACACAGGACGGTGTGCAGAGCACAGCATGCTAGCGCCTTCACAGTGCCTGGCGCATCCTGCGGATCTGCGCCTCTTCCAGGCATTGAGCCATTCCCTGCCTAATGGTTAGTAGGGCCACACTGCAGTGCAAGCGTACAAGGCCACTGCCTGGCCTACCTCGCCACTGACAAGCACAGGTACAGTCATGCAGTGCACACAGAGCGGTGGCCAGTGTCGCAACCAGCAAGGGCACATCAACGGCCCTCACCGTGGTGCACATCCCAATCAAGGATGAGCACACGCTGCGCGCCAGCTGCCTGCGGTCGCCAGCACGACAATGGGTCACCAGTTGTGACTTGGCATATCACAGAAGGCATTTCTGCAACACATACTGGTGCACCTCATATATACGCAGCGATTGAAATAACGCAAGACACACTTTTATTAAGTGCTAGCATAGAGCGTAGTTGCCCAAGCAGGCCCCACTCGAGTGAGAAGCGGACAAGTATAGGAGTACTGCTTCAGCAGGATACTGCAGGCGCATGCCACAAGCTCTGCTGGTGCCGTGCCATGGCAGCACCTGCGCCGCGCGCGCGGCCAGCGCAGCGTTGCAGAAGAAGCAGAAGCCCATGGCCATGCCGCTCTCAGCGTGGTGCCCGGGCGGCCGCACGATGGCCGCGCCGCCGCTCGCCTCGCCGCTGGCGAGGCCCCGCACGCACCCATCAGCGCGCATGACTGCACATTTCCTACTACCACACATGCTCACAGGCCAACTTTAGATAGACAGCCTCAGAGTGCCGCGATGCCTTGTGCATAGCGCGCAGCGCAGCGCGAGCATGCAGGACAGGTGCCAACTGTGTGCAATGACTCGCGTGTTATTCAAGCAGGCGGCAGGTCTTGACAACCTGACAACTTGGGGTCATTGCGCTGAGCCTGGGCTCAAGCGCATAGCATGGCCCTGGGCGCGCACCGCGCCACGGCGACAGCAACGTCGATGCAGGCGCCGGCCGCAAGGCGCGCGCACGAGTCGGTCCGCGCGTTCACGTACGTGTCCGGCGTGAGGTACGCGGGGCCGACGCGCCGCACCTGCGCGGCCGCCACGCGCGCCTTGCCAGCAGCCTAGCAGGCCGGGCGTGCGAGTACAGCAGCACTCTTTGCGCAAAGCGCCCATCCAGCGCAGGATCAACTAGACTCCATACCTGGGCGCCCGCCCGCCACACCTCCTTTTTCATCTATCCCCTCAGCCTCTCGAACAAAATAACCTGTGAACCGTAGCAGCCCAGCATGGTGGACACGGGCGCGCACCGCGCCCGGCATGTCCGTCGTGCCGCCCGCGCCATCGTACGCCGCCAGCCCGTGCCCGCCGCCGCCGCCGCCGTTGCTCGTGCCGGCAGCGACGGCGGCCGCCGCGGCGGCCGCCTCGTCCGCCACGCGCGCCGACAGCGCAGCCACGGCCGCCATGAGGTCGCGGCGGTGGCAGCTGGCCAGCTCCTCGGTGCTCGCCTCGCGGCAGGGCATGCGCCGGCACCGCCCTGCGATTTGGTACGCCCGCTCACACAAACACGCAGGCGTTATTCTCACAAAACGGTGGCCGCATAGGTGCGGTTGGTGGCTTATGTGAGTAGAGACGACGCACCTGCAGCAGCGCAGCCAATTCCGCACGGGCAGCCTAGCACATCACTTCCCTGCAACTGGACCCGGGGTGCACCTGCAAGCCCGCTGCTCAGCAGGCGCGCGACGACCGCGCGGATTCGGTCGGGGCGCTCAGGGTGCGGGCTGCCGCGGCCCTCCTCGTGCGCCTCCATGCGCTCATCAAACACCAGCACAGTCGCGAGCACGTCAGACGCATCGCTCGCCGGGGCGCCCGCCGGCAGCAGCGCGCCAGCCGCGCCGCAGTCAAACAGCGCCGCGTCGTCGGCCGGGTCGTGCCCGCAGTCCTGCGCCGCAAGCACTCACCTTCAGTTGGCAGCCTGCAAGGTCAATACTGGGCAAGGAACGCAGCCACCCCCATGCGTTTCTGTCGTCAACATGCAGCATGTTATCCACTGTACCAGACAAACGCAAGCAACCAGCAGCTCGTTTGCAGGACTTTCCTCCCAGGATTGCAGTTCTCACAGAGGGACATGCACCGCATGCACGTGCGTCTTTTCCACATCCTGGCTGACAGTTCCAGCAGCAAAGCGCACCCGTCAGACACCCATACTTGCAGGCCGGTCTAGCATATGCAGGCCGCACCAGGCAGACCACGCCGTCCAGCGGCGCGGTGCAGTTGGTGCAGAAGCGCAGCGAGAAGTCGGGGTCGGCGTCGTCGCTGCTGCCGTAGCCGCCGCTGCTGCTGGAGCCGCCGCCGCCGCCGCCGGCCGCGTCCCAGCTGCCGCCGGGCGCCCGGCTGCCAAACCCTACCAAGCCCTCAAGGCAACCCCCCTCTCCGCCGTCCCCGCCTTCCCCGTGCCCCCCGTCCTCCTCATCCTCCTCCTCATCGTCCCTCCCGACCCCGGCGCCTGCCTCGTCCTCGCTGGAGCGGCTGTCGCCGTCCTCGTCGCCGTACGCGACCAGCCGCACCGCCGCGCCGGCCTTGCCCTCAGCCGCAGGGTCGAGCAGGGTGAGGGACAGAGCGCGGCCGCCGCCGTCGCCGCTGGTGATCAGGGGCGCCAGGCGCGCGCCGGCCTCGCTCTGGACCTCCTGGATCAGACGAGTGCCGGCGACAGGAGCCTTCTGCAGGGACCGCACAGTATCCTCCAGCGCGCTGCCTGGCACGCTGGCCCTCGGCTCGCCATCAGAGCCTGCACGCGCGCACGCCGTACTGGGGGGACCACAAAGCAGCACCATCCCTCACCGCTGACACCGCAGCTAGCAAAGCCAGTCGCGACCTAAGCAAACGCATGACAGTACAGGCCTATTTTAGAAGAAAACACATGTCTTCACCCCACCCTGCCGCATCGGTGCCCCAGCCTCGGCTGCTCAGGGAAGCCCGAGCGCGCCTGCAGACTCCATGTCCGCCGCTGATGCATACGCCTCATCCGTGCCGGCCTGCGCAGCTGCGCCCGCAGAGCCCTCCCGCGCGCCGCCACCCTCAGCCTCCGCCGAGCGCCCGTCAAAGACAGGCTCCGCACCAGACGGCCCCGCCCTGGCCGCCCCTCCGGCCACACCGTCCAGCGCAGACACGCCGCCACGCGCGCGGCTGCCGGTGCTGTTGCTGGAGGCAGGCCGGTGCGCCTGGTCGAGCGCGGCGCTTTCGCGGCCATCGCCGCCCGCGTCAGCAGCCGCCGGCGTCGCGGCGCCGCCGCTCGCGCTTGCTGGACCCTCGGGCGGCAGGCGCGCGACCTCAGGGGCAATGAACCCTAGCAAATCTGCACTGGCGGGGTCGTCCGCAGCGGCCGAGCGCGGCCCGCTCGGCATCGTGTGGGGCCGCGCGTCATTGCCTGCTGAGGCCGCGACTGCAGCCAGGTAGGCGCAGCGCGGGTTGAACTCGGGCCGCAGCCGCTCTGGCTCAGAGGCGCCCCAGGCATCGACGGCCACCGAGTCCGATGCATCGACCCAGCGCCCATCAGCGTCCGCATCGGCAGCATCCAGCCAGCCGCCGACTGGCTCCGGCTCGTCTGGCTGCTCTGATACAGACGTGGAGCCCTGCGGCGGTGCACGCAGAGCTCACAAGCGGCTTGCAAAGTCAGGCTTCTCAGCCTGGTCTACATATCCAAACGCGGGAGAAGCCCCACAATTGTTAACGTCAGCTGCACCTAGCAACCCTCTGCCCCGCTCAGGCCTCCATCTGGCCCAGTGCAAGTGATGCGCTCTATGTACAGCAACAGGTGAACACAAGGAGCAACAGTCCTGACCAGAAGGCTCACATAAGCTGTGCACTTTTGCCGTTAGTTAGACGCGAGCCTAGGCAGTTGGCCTGTGCGCTTGTTTAAGCGCTACGCAGCAGTGCCAAAGCCAGGCAACTTGCCTGCAGCTCAGACGAGACCGCTGCCGAAGTCGGGTCGTCCATGGCGCAGCTGGGGCTGCGCAACGTCCGCGCCGCGCAACGTCCAGGAGCCCGGTCGCCTGGCGTCTGCGCGCCGGGGTTACGCCCGGGTTACACCAGGGTCGGTGCCTAGCTACGCAACTACGCAACTACGCAAGCAGCCCACTGAAAGTACTCTGCAGTAAGTGGGTTCCAGAGCAAAAGGTGGTCCAGAGGAGCACAGAAAGCTATGCAGGACATGAGCACTTCACCTGACTTGGCATGGTTTGCACGCCAGTGCAAGAGGCGATCGCACAACACCTCGACCTCGTTATGCAGTCCAGTGCCAGCGTACTTATGCACATAGCACAACGGTAGGTGGCTTAGCCTGAAGACAATGCGCATTGAAGCACTCGGAAACTAATATTGGGAGCTAACACAAGAGCTCAGGTACTCCTCAAACAGAGAGCGGAGCGCTCCCGCCTGCTGTGCCACCACACCAATATTGTGCTTGGGCTGCTCAAGGCAAGCTAGGGCATCGCAGGGTATAGCGCAGGCTGGGAGCCAGGCGCGTGCGCACCGTCCTGCAGCGCCACGCAGCTGCGCTGCCTGTGTTGGAAAGGTACAGGGGTGTCCTAGCCACTATGGGCGCACGGGTGCCTGCAGTGTGGATGGCGACAAAAGCGCGCGCATCTGCGCTTGGGGCCCCGGACGCGTCAGCCTCGCGCGCAGGCTGAGGATGATCAAGGCAGCGTGCGCAGGGGACGCGAAAACCCGGCCTGTCCTCTGCTCGGTGCCCGCCAGCAATTGCTTCGCCAGCCAATCGCGTGTTGCGAAGCAACCTATGTAGGGTAGGCATGGGAAGGCCTTCGCTGCAGTATGTTGGAGTTAATGCGCTGTTCACGGCCTTGGATGCACCACACTGGAGTGCATGCAGCAGCGCGACGATCGCGGTGGTGCTTCGTCCTGGCATGCCTCCAGGTCTACTTTGCCTAAAGCGCCGGACGTCACCTGCCTATCTGTGGGTATGGGATGAGTGCTTGCCTGCCTAATGACCCCGTGCCGAGGCAGCCCTAGCTGGCTGAAACAGGCATATAACCTGACGCGCCTGGGTGCGCCGGAGGCGCGCGCGCTCAGAGCCTCCCTTTCCGGCGGGACTCAGCGCAGGCTCCTGACCCACAGCAGTGTGTGTTTGCGCATGTGCTGTTTTTTCTTCTGCCAAGTGATCTGTTGGCTTGCACCAGCTTCCTTGCGCTCATTGGTCTACCAGCAGAAGCAGCTGAAAGAACATAATGCATGGGGACATTACTGCCACTTTGCATTCCCATCATTCATAATCCCAGAAGCTCAGCATGCTGCACTTTATCCTGCCGCGCTGGGATAAGGCCCCGGTCATAAGGGACCTAGTAGGCGCTAGTCCCCACAGCGCCCAAAACAGACCCAGAAATGCCGCGCTTGCGGAACGCACACGGAACGCACAAGTTCCTGGACATGCAGACGCCGCATCTCGCCGACGAGCGTTTGCTTGCAACTACGTTCCAAACCTGTCTGGTAAACGCCGCCGTGGCGCCACATGCAGCAGGCACAGCAAGCTGGCCCAGCCGCGGGGCATCGGCGCATGAGGCACACTCAATCAAGCACGCGGCGGCAGCCGCCGCTCGCCGCGCCTTCCCAACAGGCACGCGCATCACTTGTACCTCAATTTAGTGTCCCTTGGGGACCCCCTTTCAGGCAGAAGCTCGACCTGCTCGGCAGTCGGCCTCCTCCTCCTCCAAGGCTGCCGGGTGTGCGTGCCGTCCGCGGCCTGCGCGCCGCGCCGCACACACACGAGCGCTCACGCTCGCTTGCAGCGCGCCTGGCGGGCGCACCGGGCCGAGCGCAGGCATGGCGGCGCACTTGCAGCCCACTAGGACGCCCTTATGCGAGCAGGCGGCCTGTACGGGAGCGCAGCAGCCTGGCCCTCCAGCTCGCACCGACGCCTGCCGGCAGGCTGCCCACGCGGCGCGTTGCCGCCCAGAAAGCAATGCGCCCTGTGCAGGCCCTGAACACATGCCCTGAACACACACCAAGGATACCAGCCCTAAACACAAACCCTGGAGGCGGCCGCGCGCCAGCGTTGCCGCCTTCGCCTGGTCCCGTGCGAGCAGGGCCGCGTCGCGCTTCAGCAGGTGCTGCAGGCGCTGCTGGCGCAGCCGCAGGCGCTCCGCGTCGCTCAGCCCCTTGCCCAGGCTCCACTCGGACCACTTGATGGTGATCACCTGCGGCGCAGCGCGCTTGCAGCTCGTGCGCGCTGGGTGCAAGCGGCCGGTCACACCGGGCGCCTGCGCTCTCCAGTCCTCAAACCACAGGCTCCCACAAGAGCCGGGTCTCCACACACCTGACATTGTCATGCAGGGTCACTCCTGCACAAGTGAGTCCACCCTGACACTACCCTGACACCCGACATGTGCAGAAACTGCTGCCTCGCAGCGCTGCTGCTTCTGCAGCCTGGAGGGCATCCTCGCACTGAGGCCCCGCAGAATAGTCCACTTCTGAGCGATGCAGCGCATGAGCCTGCTACAGTCGCAACCCTCTGCGCAAGCTCCGTTCTCCACGTGAACACTCCTCTCCGCCCCTCCCCAGGCCACCCGCGCCCGGTAGCCGTCGGCCGTCAGCATGCGGTTGCGCGCCAGCGTTGGCCCCAGCGGGTAGAACGGCGGGTTGACGCTGAAGTGGTGCGGACCGTCCACCTGCGCACTCGCCCAGCTCGTCCGCCACGCGTGCGCACAGGGACCGGCTTTGAGCAGCCGCCGGGGGCCCCGGAGGCTGCATCGCTGCCTGCGCCGCCACCGCCACACGCACTGCTGCTTTTGCCACGGCCCCGCCTTGCCTCAGCATGGCAGCGTCAGGCCCGCAACCTACGGCCTGGCATGCTCTCAGCCCTGGCGCGCCTGCTCTGCTGAACGGCTGCACTGCGCCCCGCGCGGTCTGCCGCCGGGGCGTGCCGCCACAGTGCGCCCCCTGAAGGCTCCGGAGCGCGCAGGGAATGCAGCCCGCGAGGCGCAGGGCGAGTCGTAGCCGCGCGCAGCGCAAGCAGCGCAGCGGGCATGTCTTCCACAACCCTAAACAAACCCTAACACCACACGTGTCTCTGCAAACCCTAACCCTAATCATGGCCGGCAGCAGGCGGCGGCGCGATCCGCCCGCGCACCTCCATGGCGACCTTGCGGCCGTCGGGCATGCGGATGCTGATGTCGATCCTGTGCAGGCCGCCGCACGCGGGCTCCTCCTGCACGAAGTCCAGCCCGAGCGACTCGGCCACGTCTGCGACCTGCGCCGCACCCGCGCCCAGTTTAGAGTCCGGGCTGGGTCGGCCTCCGGCGCGGGAGCTGCCGCTCACGCCGGCGCGGCGAGGCGCGCAAGGCGCGCGTGCGTGCTCCCACCGCGGCTGCCTGGTGGACGCTGCCAGGCGCTGCGGGCTTGCGCGCGCGCTCAGCCGCTGGGCAGGGCTGTGGTGCAGGGCTGGCGCGCGCGCATGCAGGTTGGCGCACGAGCCGGCGCAGCCGCGGCGTGACCAGGTGCCCTGATCGCCTGCCCCGAGTGCGCCTGCCGCACGGGCTGCCTCCGCGCCGGCGCCGCGGCGGCGCACCGAGGCCTGCAGGTTGGACTTGGGCATCAACGGTCTGTAATTGATCTCCCGCATGGCCAGCGCGAGCACGTGCTCGCCCATGCCCGCTGGCAGCGCGTGCATCAGCGCCTGGCCGCTCCCGATGGCCTCCGCGTTCATGAGCGCGACTGCCTGTACGCGCGCCGGCGCCGGCGCGCGCTCAGCCGGCCCGCCCTGTGCTGGAAAACGGCACGGTGCGCTCCGCCGGCCGACCGCGGGCGGAGGTCAGGTGCGAAGCAAGGACGCCGGGCCCGCTTTGCGGCCTGCGACCGGACGGGCGCAGGTCGCGCGCTGCGCCGCCAGGGCGCGGCCGGGCCGCGCCGGCCCGCGCGGCGTGAGAGCAGCGGCCCTGAGTGCCCGAGGGGGCGCGAGAGGGGGCTCTGGAACCGCCCCCGCAAGCGCGTGTGCAGCAGCGCGGTGCCAGGGGCCCCACTTGCGGGTGACGCGCCTGCACGAGCTTGTGCGCGTTGACGGCGTCCATCTGCGGGCCGCACAGATCGACGCCGGCGGCCGCCGCCGCGTCCAGGACGGTGCGGCAGGCGTGCGGGCGCAGGTGCCCGCCGATCGCCATCGACCACACCAGGTCCACCACCTCCTGCACCGGCGGCGCAGGCGCGCCCGACGCGGCGGCCTCCTCCAGCTGCTGCAGGTAGCGCGCCTGCGCGCGCAGCACGCCGCCTCGGCGTCCCCGCCAGGGTCGCTGCACGCCCTCCGCAGAGCCGCTGCGCCGGCCGGCGCCCTACCCCGCCCGCTGCAGGCGGCGCGCCTGCGCGCGCAGCAGAGCGCGCCGGCCCTGCTGCTGTTACCGCTGTGCGTCTTCGCAGCCGCTTCCTGGCTCAATGGGCAGGGGGACAAGGCCTCGCCTGGGAGAGCAAGCGCGCTCGAACCCAGAGGTGTCCAGACTCCGTCCATGCCAACGGCCGGGTCACCACCGGATATCATGCGCCGTGTGCGACAGCAACCCTGCGAAGAGGCCCTTCATGGCCCAGCCTACCTCGAGAGCCCCTCGGCGACCGTGAGCACACGTGATGCGCACCTGTGCAAGGCAACAGGCAGCAGGCATTGATCTTGCATTGGCTGAGAGTAGGGAAAGGGTAGGGTAGGGTGGAGCATTGTGTGGTTACGTAGGGTAGGATTAGCGCGCACCAGAACCTTGTGCGTGACGTTCTGACCCATGTTGAAGCCCAGGTTGCCGACGGCCAGCAGGAAGTACATGCAGTCCTCGGTCTGCAGGTCGTCCAGCGACGACGCCGCCAGCTGCGCGCGGACGCTGTCAGTGCGCCAGCGCATGCTCCGCAGCGCCGGGTGCCACCAGTGGCAGCACTTCTAACCCGATGCAAGTCCTACCAAGACAGAAACGTGTGGTCTTTCCACACGGGGCCGCCGTTGGCACGTGACCCAGAGGCGGGCTTCGCAGGCTGACAGCCTAGAGTTTCCGCGGGGTGCCCCATGTGCAGCAGGGGCGGTCAGGCATCCCCTCAAAGTGCATTCGCGCTGCTCCGCATCGCCACGCATGGACTGCGCAGCGCCGCATGGATCACCCAGGACGAAAGCGCGTGGCCAAGCTGCGCCGGCACGACCCCTGCGAGTCAAGCGGTGAAGCCATTGCTGCCCCATATAGGGTAGGTTAGGCTTCGGGAAGGGGCCGCGGGGCCGCGGTACCTGGTTCCGAATGGCCCTCAGCAGGTGGATGAGAGTGCCGGTGGACGTGCTTGCTAAGGCAGGCGGTCAAGGCGGCATGGCTGCCCTGTGCTAGGGTTAGGGCAGGGTTAGGGTAGATGCCGCAGGGCCGCAGCACCTGGTTCCTCACGGCCCGCAGCAGGTCCAGGTGGAAGTGCTGGCGGACGGAGTAGATGCAGATGATGCGGCACAGCGTCTGCGCGGCGGCGCCCGCCGGTCACGCGCTGCGCCCGCCGCGCGGCAGCCGCCAGGGCGACGCGCGCGCGCCCCGGCGGCGCGGCCGCAGCGGGCCAGCCCGCGCACGGCCGCCGCAGCATCGGGCACCGGGCCGCGGCGCTGGCTGCGTGCGCGGCAGCCCGCTCCCGGCCATGGTGTGGCCGGCCATGAAGCGCAGCACGGCGCAGCTGCAACGGGCAGAGCCGGCCACTCGGGCGACGCCCAGCACCACCACCTGATGCACCATGGGGGGCTGGAGCAGCCAGCGCGCGCCCGGGGCGCACCCGCGCATCCATCTCGGGGATGTATGGCAGGTGCGCCTGCGCAAACGCGTCCAGCCAGCCCGCCGGCAGCGCCGCCTTGCTGTCCATGATCGGCGAGTGCAGCCCGGCCAGGTTGACCGCGCCCATCTTGCCCAGATGCGGGACCAGCTGCGCGCGTCCGCGCGCGGGTCAGCGAGCCGGGCGCAGCCGCTGCGCGCCAGCCGCTCTGGCTCCCCCACTCTCGACGCTGCCGCTGCCAGCCGCGAGCGCTGGCCCTCCTGAGAGCACGCCGCGCGCAGCCCGGCCGGCGCGCGTGCGCGCGCGTTTGCGAACTCGCGAGGCGCAGGGCCGCCGAGACACCCGCCGCCGCTTCACAACAGGCGCGGCCGCCTATGCATCTGGGCGGCCTAGCGCAGGGTTTCTGCAACGCACCACCTGCCACCCTACCCCACCATGCCTGTGAGGCCCTGGCGCGACCCTGATAGGTTAGGGGCAGGTTTAAGGTTAGGCGGCGCACCATCTGCAGCACGGCGGAATGCACTGCGGGCATGTCCAGGCAGCTGCGCGAGACCGCCCAGGCGACCACCGCCAGCGCGCGCGGGCTGGAGCCCGGCAGGCCCTTCATCGTGGCCAGCGTCAGCGTGGCGCGCATGTCGTCGCTCAACACCTCTGTAAAGCCCGATTCCGCGACCGCCCACAGCAGCCCGCGCAGCGACTGCGCGCCGCATGCGGCGGGTCGGCGCGCGGGGGTCTGGGGCGCTGCAGGGGTCGAGGGCGCTGCAAGGTTTCGGCTCAGGCAAGGCCGTCTGGCACACAGGAGCGTCCTTCGCCATCCCGGGCCATGTGCGGGACCTTGCGGCAGCTGCCTGGCACCGCAGGGCTGGGTGGCAGGCACAGCAGGTCGAGGGGTGGGCAAGGGGAGGGGCCGCTCGGCGGCACAGGGCGACTCTGAGGCGCGGGGAGATGCGGAAGCAGCGGCGGTCTGCGGGTGCGGGGCCCGCCTTCATGTTGTACACCGGGTTGAAGCGGAGGTCGGCTTCCTGCTGGTCCAGAATCGAGCAGAACTGCGCGCGGCGCGACCAGCCCACATGAGAGCGGACAAGGCGGCGGGTTCCGGCCGGCGGGCGTGCGTCAGCGCGGGAGGCGCGCGGCCGTGCAGCCGCCGCGTGGGCGCATGCGCACATGGCAGGCTGCTGTGCGGCAGCAGGGCCCCACCCTGAGCATGGATCCAGGCAAGCGAGACGGCGCAGGCGACAGCACTCTGTCAAAAGCATCCCCCCGGCGGTCCAGGACGACCGTGCTCCACGACCGGGCCCCGGTCCTGCAGCGCGCCGGGCAGGTCACCCTACCCTACCCTATACCCTATGTACGGACGCCTAGTCACGGGCGGGCCCGCGCGCGCGCCTCCTTCAGCAGCGCCTTGTACACGGGCATCGCGTCCGGGATGCGGACGCGCCCGCCCATCCCGGTCAGGCCCTGCAGCGCCTGCGAGATTTGCAGCGGGTTGAACGTGCGGTGCAGCTCCAGCGCGCGCGCGCACGCGTCCGCCAGCGCCGCGTCCGGCGGCGTGTGGTACAGCCGGCCGCAGGTGTAGAACAGGCATGCGAGCGCCTGCGCGCGTGCTGGGTTAGGGTACACAATGTAGGGCTAGGGTAACACTACAGGGACATATATGAGCTGCCCGGCTTGGCGCGCAGGGACGCCAGCGCCTGCGCATGCGCCGGCTTGGGAGTGCAGGGCACGGGCTTGGGAATGCAAGACAATTCTGGGTTCCACGGTTGGAGCACACGGGTCCAGGGACGGCGCCCGCGCGCCCGCCGGGCGCGCGCCCCTGAGCAGCTCGCCCCCGCAGCGCGTGGCTCTGCCGATGCCCAGCGAGCGGGCAGCCTCGTGCGGCGCTCGCGGCGCTGCGCACGGCCCCCTGCTGGCCCCCTGCTGGCCCCCTGCTGGCCGGGGGCGGACGGCGCGCCTCGGCGTCGAGGTGGGCCACGCAGCTGGCGGCGGTGTCCAGGAGCGTGGGCGCCACCGCCAGCGCCTCAGAATCCGCAGCCACCTGCGTGTAGCACCAGACGATGCGCGCCAGGCCCACGGGGTAGTCCCGGTGCATGCCCGCCTCGACCTGCGCGGCGGCGCGGCCATCAGCGGCGGCACGAGCGCAGCGCCCGCGGCCCCTTGCAACAGCTCCCGCCGGCTGCCGGCAGCCGCGAGAGCCCGGCACCCCGGGCGAAGCTGCCGCAGCCGGCAGGGCGGGTAGCGCCGGGGCCGGGCTGGCGCCGGTGCCGACCATGCAGGTCCCCAGGCTCCCGCTGCCAACAGCAGCCGAGCCTGCCAGTGCCCGGGCTTGAGCGTTGACATCTGCGCCTGCCTGCACAAGTGGCACGAATGGGCCTTTGCACAGGTCGCATGTGCACATGGCCACGCCCACATGACCACCTGCACATGCGGGCCTCGTCCGCGCCCACCCCAGCGCCTGCGCTCTGGCCGGCATGCTCCTGCGGCGCGCTCGGCGCTCCGCCACGGCAGCGCTCTGCGCAGCGCCGGCGCGCGGACGGCGCGCAGCCGGGCGGCCGCGGCGCGCTCGCGGCGCCGCGGCGCGCGCGGCGCACCTCAGAAGGGCTAGGGCAGGACAGGGCGGACGGGCCGGGCGGCCGCGCCTGCTTCACGACGTGCTTGTTGATGGCGTACAGCACGGCGAGGCCGTCCGGCGCGATCCAGAAGTAGTTGCGCCCGATCACGTGGTTGAGCTCCGCGATGTAGGGCAGGCTCAGGCGGGGCAGCAGGTCCGCGGAGCGGCGCAGCACCGCGTCCAGTGCGGCGCCCTCCAGCGGGTTCAGGTTCTGCGCGGCGGCCCGCCCTGATCAGGGCCCCTGGGCCGGCCGCGGCGCTGCGTTGAGCGCGACGCCCTGCAGCGGGTGCAGGATCTGCGCGGCGGTCAACCCTAACACCACCTGTAGGTTTGAGTATTTGGGCCAGCCGCCGAATTGCAGCCGGCGCGGTGCAAAGGGCTCTTTCTGATGCGCAGCACAGCGACCGCGGTAGGGTGGCTAAAGGCCGCGCGCCTGGCGGCGCCAGCCGCTGAGCAGCAGGAAGAGCTCGTGCGGGTTGAACTCGTCCAGGCGCGCCAGGATGATGGGCGCCAGGCCCTCCAGCAGGCCCTCTAGGTACGCCTTGGTGCCGCCGACGCGCGGGCCCAGCAGCAGCAGCGCCAGCGTGCGCGGCGGCAGCGACCCCAGCTCGGCGGAGCGGCCCAGCAGCGCGCGCACCGCGCGCCCGGAGAAGCGCCGCGCCTCGCGCGCGTCGTCCAGCGTGGCCGCGAACTGCGCGCGGCGCGGCGCGGCGGCGCTCGCCTCAGACGCGCGGGCGCGCGGGCGTGCAGCGCGCGCCGAGGCGCGGGGGCGCGCTTGGGCCGGCAGCAACCGCGCCGGGGGCGCGCTCCGAGCGCGGCGCGCAGGGAGGGCACTGGGGAGGGTAGGGTTAGGGTTGCGCCGCGGCGGGGCGGCACCTTGAGCAGCATGTACACCTCGCGCACGGGCAGCGTGGCCAGCAGCGGCGTCGTCGCCTCCACCCACTCGCTCGTTGGTATCGCCGCCGCCGGCGCGCCGCCCGCAGCCCCTGCCGCCTTGGGCTCCCACGCGGTGACAGAGCGGAGCGGCGGTGAGGCGCCGCCACCGCCGGCGGCCCCGCCTCCGCCGCCGTCGCCCGAGTGAGGGGCCGGCCCGTCTGACGCTGCCCCCCGCGCGCGCAGCGCCGCGCACTTGCGCTGCCACTCCTCCCGCGAGGCCTCGGCATGAGCCAGCCGATCTTCCAAGCACGCGTCCGCAGCGGCGAGCGCCGCGCCAGCCATGGCCGGCCACTCCTGCGCGCGCGGGCCGGGCGCGGCGCTCGGCGGCGGCCAGCGCAGCGCCGCGCCTGCGCGGCGCAGGACTGCGCGCCCGCGCGCCCCGCCTGCATGCCCGCCGCAGGATCCCCGGCATGACGCTCTCCGCATGGCCCTACCCTATACCCTACACCCTGGGGCCGCCACCTTGATGATGCCGCCCAGGACGTGCAGGTCGCACACGTCGTCCATGCGCGACAGCAGCACCGCGACCGCGTGCCGCGCGAAGCGCGCGCTCTGCCACGAGTCGCGCAGCGCGGCGGAGGCGCGCAGCAGCCGGAACACCTCCCGCGCCTGGCGCGCACACGCCAAGCTGATGCGCTCGCGCTCCCGCGAGGCAGCCCTGCCTCAGGCCGGGCTCCGAACCCGAATCGGGGCGCCGCGCCTGCAGCCCCGGCAGCATGCGCGCGCTCACGTCCACCCAGCGCGCCTCCGCCGGCACCGCGGCCGCCGCGGCCGACGCCGCCGGCTCCGCCGCGCGCGCCGCCGCCGCGTCAGGCTCGCCGCCGGCCTCGGCCGCCGCGGGCCCGGCCGCCGCCGCGGCTGCCGGCAGCTGGCCCGCGCCCGCGCGCTCGGGCCGCAGCGCGGCGCGGTCGGCCGCCTCCACGTGCGCCAGCGCGCGCCAGGCGTCCATCAGCAGGCACCGCACCTGCTCCTGCAAGGGCAGGCCGGCGGACGGCAAGGCCGCGGCCGCCTCGCCGCCCGGCCCCGAGCTGGGCCATGCGCCGTGGAGCGGCTCGGTGGCGGGGTCTGCGCCGGCGCCGCCCGGCGCGGCGAGCGGCGGCAGGGCCCAGCCGTCGGCCCAGGAGTCGTGCTGCTCGGCGGACGCGTCGTGCGCGTGGCGCGGGGGCAGACACGCGGCGCCGCGCAGGCCCTTCCACTCCTGCGCGGGACGGCCGAGCAATGTGCTGCGAGCCCTGTTGGGTGGCCAGGAGACCGCGTGACCGTACCGCGGGGCAGCGGCACTGCGAGGGGCGCCCTCAGCTGAGCCTGCCCTGGCAAGTCGTGGCAGCCTCGCACACAGTGTCATACAGCCTCGCTCATAAAGGCACTGGCAACACAGCAGCATCCACAGTAGCAGCCACCGCACCTCTGTTGCTACAAGGCTGATGTGCCGTGCTGAGCTCTACTTGCAGATCAATCTTGCAGCACCTCATCTCGCTCACTACATAGCTGTGACGCATATGCAGTGACAAGTACGCAGCACTAAGAAAGCTGGAGCATGGCAGGTGCTGCAGCAGGCATGCACCTGAGCAGCCGCCGTCAGCAGCAGCCTGCCCGCTCGCTTATGGCCACACAGGGCCCGCAACATTCACAGCACGCTGTATCCGGAAGCCAGTCATGCACAACGCCTTTCACACCACATTCTCCTCTTTGTCAGGGCGACAGCTGTCAAGGACCCCTTGCCTTGTGGCACAGTGCGCCTCGTCGATTGCACAGACAATTGAAAGGCTACAGCTATATATGCATCATGAGTTGGTGACTCCAAGGCTCATGCGCATCGAGGGGAGTACACTAGTAGCGGACCCCAAATGCATCCCAATCTGCCACTGAAACTGTCACACATGGAGAAGCGCTGGTGCCAACAGAATGCACAGGCGCTGGAGGTTGGGCACGTGCAACGCGAGCGCTATCAAAGGCGTTGGGTTCACATGTGTGCGTGCGTTGCTTGGCCGCCTTGCTGCACCAAGCCCTTCAGCGGTCACTGTGCAGCATAGTCTGTGCAGAATGTACACCAGCACCTAGTCCTAAACTGCCACCCTGTGCGCAATGCCCGCAACAGACCCAATGCACCCTAGCGCATGCCAAACATGGCACCCTGCGTGTCCAGCATGCCCGCTTGCTGGCAGGGCGCCGTCGGTGCATGCCTGCCCTCAAGTGCTGCACGGACTCGGACGCGGCAGCAGACTGCCGCCAGGACCCACCGCACACTGTGGTGCATGTCGCAGCCCCTGGCGCCGCCCTGCACCACGTAGCAATAACAGACAGCCGGAACTCGGAGACGCAGCCAGGCGCGGCCGCGCGGCGCGGCGGCATCACGCCGGCAGCCTGCCCTGCGCCTTGAGCCCTTCCCGGAACGAGGCAATGACGAGCTCCACGTTGGCGGGCGTGGCGTTGTAGCCCATGATGCCCACGCGCCAGCACTTGCCGAGCGTGGGCCCCAGGCCGCCGGCCAGCTCGACATTGTATTTCCCCATCGCAAACTTGTTGAGCGCGAGCCAGTCCACGCCCTCCGGCACCTGCTCGCCGGGGGGCCCGCCCGTCACCCAGCCGGCCCGCTCCGGCGCGCACCCGACCGGGGTTTCATACTCGAGCAAAGCGCGTGCAGCTCAGCGAGCTTATCCCTGCCAGCATGCACCCCCGAACAGCTCAGGGACGGGGCGCGCTGGGGCGCCAGGGCGCGCCTTGATGGTGTTGACGGTCACGAGGCGGTCGGCGGGGCGCTCCACGAACGGCTGCAGGCCCATCGGCGCGAGGCCGCGCCAGAGGTCCTCGTGCAGCCGCTTGTGCGTGGCCCACATGTTGGCCAGGCCGACCTCGCCCACGATCTGCAGCGCCTCGCGCATCGCGTACCTGCCGCGCGCCGGCCGACCCGGGTCAGGTGGGGTTTGGTTAGGGTTCGAGTCACAGCGCCTCGCGCATCGCGTACCTGCCGCGCTCCGCGGCCGCCCGGATCGGGCGGGGCAGGGGGGCAGCGAGACGCGGCAGCCGGGACACTCGCCCGCCTTCTACACGCACAGCGGTGGGGCTACCCCAGGCAGTGCATTGACCCCATGCACGCCGGCAGAGCTTGATGCTGTAGGTGCCACTCCAGCGTAGACCTACCAAGCGTCCACACTTCTGCTGTGCTGTGTCCGCTGCATGCGACGTGGGAGGGCATGCAGGGGAGGGGGCGGCGCCCACCACATGCTGACCATGCCGGTGTGGTGGTACAGCCTCCCGGCGCTCCCGAACCATCCCCAGTATGCGCCGATCAGGTTCAGGTCCTGCGCGCCGGCCGCGCCACCGCTCGGGACGGCAGGCGCGCGCTGTCATGGGCGGCACAAGGCCTGACATCTCAACTGACCTATCGCCGCACAGGTTGTGTACATCTGTGAGAACATGCGCACCATGCACAGAGGCACGCGCGCCTGCTCTGCTCCAGCATGCCTGCAGCAGCGCTCCTCATCACTCGGACAGGAAGGAAGGAAGGAAAGGCCCTAAAAAGAAATAAGACAAGTGGCGGAGGGACACATGACCTACCAAAACCTACCAAGACCTGCATGTGAACTGTGCTTGCTGGTTTCACGAGCGCGGGGCGGGCGCGCACCCAGTTGTAGGACGTCGGCTTGGTCTTCCGGCCGCGCAGCTTCTGCAGCGCGCGCTCGCTGAAGAACAGCGGCGCGGCGCCTGCGCGCGGGCCGCACGCCTGTCAGGCGCAGCGCGCGCGCTCGGGCGGCGCGCCAGGCGGCGCAGCCGCCCCGGCGGGAGCCCGGGACGGGCGGCGCCCCGGACGGCGCGCCCAGGCCGCCGCGGGCCCGCCGGTCACGGCCATGACGCGCGGCGCGGCTGGCAGCGCGCCCTTGAAGCTCGAGGCGCAGGGCAGCGGGGGGCCGCATGCGACGCGGGGCGAGGCACATGCAGCGCGCGCGGCGGCGCGCCGCGCCCCCTCCAGCGTGCTCGGAACGCCGCGGCGTGTTGCCCGCGCATGGGGGAGAGAGCGCGGCGGGAGGAACTATTGTTAGGGTAGGGAGGCCGGCGGGCGCACCCGGCGACGCGCCCAGCACCTTCTGCGAGCCGCTGTACATGGCGTCCACGCCCCAGGCGTCCGCGAAGAAGGGCACGCCGCCCAGCGAGCACACCGTGTCCACCAGCAGCAGCGCGCCGTGGTCGTGGCACAGCTCGCCCAGACCCGCCAGGCTCTGGTGCACGCCCGTGCTGCTGTCGCCCTGCCGCGCCGCAACAGGCTTGGGTCCAGCGCGCCGCCGCAGCACATCGGCCGGGGCGCTGCTGCAGCTGGCAGGACCCGGCGGCGGCCGAGGCGCTCGCGCGCGCCAGGCGCGTCGCACGCGGGCGCTTGCGGCATGCCCGGGTATGGTTTAGGGTTATGGGTTAGGGTTTGGAGGTATCTTACCCTATCCTAACCTATTTCCGGGGGCCGCACCTGGCACAGGAACAGCACCGCGGGCTTGTGCTCCTCCAGCACGGCCTTGAGCTCGTCGTAGCTGAACGTCTGGCCGGCCGCCTTCTTCAGGTCGACGACCTTCACTGCGCGCGGGGCGCAGCCCGCGTGAGCGACCCTGCACCGGCCAGCCTGGCCGCACTTTCAGTCGGCGCTTGGGGCGCCCAGGGCGCCCAGGGCGGGCCTGCCGCCGGGGCGTACCCAGCAGCGGGCAGGCTTCGGGCTGGCACGCTTCACCCCGGCGCGGACCATCGGGCGCGGGCGGCCAGGGCGCGCCTCAGAGTCACCTAGATGCGCGCACGGCGGGCGGGGGGCGCGCCGCACCGCCAAAGCGCGCGGCCATGTCGGCGGCGCGCTCGCCCCAGATGCCCTTGTCGCCGATGACGACCGTCTCGCCGGGCTCCAGCAGGTTGGTGATGCACGCCTCCATGCCTGCGGTGCGGGGAGGCCGGCCTCAGCACGGGGCTGAGGCCGATGCTGGGGAAGCGGGCGCAGCAGCAGCGCTGCGAGCGTGTGTGCGCGCGTGTGAGTGTGGACGGGGCTGCGGGCTCACCGGCGTGGCCGGTGCCGCTGATCAGCAGCGTGTACTTGCTGCTCGTCTGGAACACGTAGCGCAGGCCGGCCTGGATCTGGCCGCGCCGCCAGCCCCCCGTCAGCAGTCGTGAAAGAGGAGGGGCAGCCGCGGCCACGGTGTACGTCAAAGCAGCGCTGTGCAGGCGCGCCTCGTCCATAATCTTGAAGAACGGAGGGTGCATGTGGCCCAGCAGCGGCAGCGCCTGGGCTGCGGGTCACCACTGGCTGTCAGCCCGGTGCTCTCCTCTCACAGAGCGAAGCACTCTGCCTGGCCGCTAGAAGGCATACACGGCACCAGCCCGGCTGCCTCCTAAGACAGCGGAGACTAGGTGTCCCACTGTCCAGCCTTGCAGTTACGCATCGGGTCGCTGCGCCCCTTGCACTCGCACCTGCCAGCACGCGCGGGTTGGCATTCGCTGGGCCGGGCCCCATCAGGAAGCGCTGCGGGACCTGCGCAGCACAGCACACCCATATGCATTGACGCACGCCCCAACCTGCCTCGTGCAAGCACCTGGCAATCAAGCATAAATTCGTTGCAGGCGGTCTGGCTTACGTTCAAGACGCCGCGAGGGCCCTCCGGCGGTGTCACCTCCGGGACTGGCTCGCCTTCGCGGCCTGCATGCTCAGGCGCAACCTCTTTGCTGGCCATCCTGTCACAGACGTGATTCCTCAAGCAAATCGATTGCTTCAAGCGCAAGCAGTGTGCTGCCCCAAAAAAGGCCCATCGGTGCATGGGCTGGATGCCATTCAACCTAACAGGGTGCAATCGTACGACACACCGAGCCCTGGCGACGCTCCGCGTGAGCTTCCTGGCATTTGTTGGAAGTCACATCCCCAGCACAATTCAGACGCACAGCAATCTACTCTCTGGCTTGAGGTTGAACCTGTGGCAACTGGCAGCGTTGAAGCGAGGGAGAGCGCACGCGTGTGTCATATCCGGCGAACTCGCGTTTGGGCCTTTTGTAAACACTAGGACTGTGAGAGAAAGGGGCACAGGTCGACCCAGCTTACATTGCAGGTAGGTGCAGCCAGAAAACTATGGGTTGCGGCACAGCCCACAGACCTCACGTCTCTCCCCAAACCAAGCTCTACATGTGGCAATCAGCCAGTCCACGCAGGGTCGGGCCCAAGTGCTCACGGTCCGTAAGGAGCTGTTGCATCTGCAGGTACACCTCAAGTGCTGCAAAACCCGCGACAAGCAAATTGACCCCCCTGCTCAAAGCAAGGAGGCCGACACGACCAATCAAACTGGAGTGCTCATGCTCTGCCTCGGTCCTGCGGCAAGCCTCAAACCCTGCTCAGAGAGCCTCTCAACTAACAAACCCTGGCCATGCCCGGCCGCGCCCCCGCACGGCAACGCGCCAGCTCACTGCACCCTGCCGCACGCCTGCGCCCCTGGATGAACGAAAGCAGACTACCGACGCCCGCAGTACACCTCGTGCTCTGCCGATTCCTGCCTCAACAGATTCAAAGAGGGCTGGAACAAGGGTTGGATGCGCCTAGCATGGCTGCAGCGAGCGTTCACGCTGGCCCTGCCTACCCGCCGAGCGCAGGCCGCACGACCACGCCGGTGCGCGCGCGACACGGGCGGCGAGGCTGGCCAGCCTGCACCAGTCCGGGCCTGGGCGCCTTGTGATCACGGCCCTGCGATCAGGTCAGGAAGGGCCGGTCCTTGTTGCCCAGCTTGCCCTGCGCCTTGAGGCCCTCGCGGAAGGCGGCGAGCACGAGCTCCACGTTGGCGGGCGTGGCGTTGTAGCCCATGATGCCCACGCGCCAGATCTTGCCAATGGTTTGCCCTGGCCGCGCGCGCATGGCTCAGCCGGGACGCGCCTCACAGCCAGGCGCCCTGCTGGCCAGCGCGCGTGCCTTGCATTGCATGTGCGGCAGGGAAGTCGGACGGGTGCAATGGGGTGCAGCCAACAGCCCCCAGCAAGGTCTGCTTCACCAAGGTCTGCTTCAGCAGGGTCTGCTTCAGCAAGGTCTGCTTCAGAGCCCCCAGCTAGACGAAAATGCGCTGCCAGGCTCGCTGGGCCCGGGAGGCGCACCCAGGCCGCCCCAGATCTCCAGCTGGTACGTGTCCATGGCGTAGTCGATGACAGCCTTCCAGTCAACGCCCTCCGGCACCTGCCGCGGCGCACACGGCGCCCATGGTCAGCGGCCTGCCCGCTTCCCCTCCGTGCGCGCCAGCCCTGTGGCCATGCGCATCAGTCATGCGGCTCTGTGTATCAAGGCCCACGGGGTTGTGCAGCCGGCTGGCGCGTGCACGCTGCGCCGCGGTGTGTAGTGCCTCAGAAAATAAATTAAGACTCGTGGTTTTGCAGGATTTTTCAAATAAAGAATGTGGAGGAAAAACAACGATGGGCAAGACGCAGCTGCCCCCGCGCGAGCGGCGGCGGGCGCGCGCCTTGATGCAGTTGACGGTGGTCAGGCGCTCGGCCGGGTTCTCCACGAACGGCTCCAGGCCCATCTCCTTGAGGCCGGCCCACAGCTCGTGGTGCAGGCGCGTGTGCTTCTCCCACAGGTTCTCCAGGCCGTCCTCGCCGATCACGGCCAGCGCCTCGCGCATCGCGTACCTGCGCGCGCGGCGTCGGCGCCTGCGTCGGCGGAGCCCGACAGTCTGCTAAAGCAGCAGGGAGGCAGCCGCGCCGGGGGCACGCATGGCGCCTTATTTTCCAGCCTTCCGAGCCAGTCAGCCTCGCAATTGCCACCCGTGCAGCGTCTCATCGCCGCACACGGGAGGCTGTATGTCTTGGCCTGCCGCCTGCCACCCGATGGCCGGCGCGAGCGCAAGACATACGCGCCCATGTCTGCACAACAACAAGCTGTGCTTTGACAAGAAAGCCACGCTCTCTGTGCAGCCCAACAGCAGCATGCGCAGCCGACAGCAGCCAGCGCGCCCTGCCCACGGGCCGCACCAGGTGCTGACCATGCCGGTGTGGTGGTACGTCCGGGGCGGGCCGAACCAGTTCCAGTACTGGCCCACCATGTTCAGGTCCTGCGGGCAACAGCGCACTCAGTTACTGCTTCATTACTTCATGGCGCAGGCGTGCTGCTCCTTGTGCACACCCTGCAGCCTGTGTGCAGATGGCGCACCCGTCGCCGGCTGCAGCGCGGACCCGCCTCTCTCATACACAGAGCAGGATCTCGTGCTGCTGAACAGGCGCGCATCGCGCCAAGCCGCACACCACACATCCAGTTGCAGGCAAACACGCTGCGAGGGTGCAGCAGGCCAACGGCCTCTGGTGTCCAGAGCGGCGCGCACCCAGCATCAGAGTGTCCACTTGCAAGCCTAACACGCTGCTAGGGCAAAGCAGACGGACGGCCTCCGGCGTGCAGGGCGGGCCACACCCAGCAGAAGGAGATGGGCTTGGTCTTGCGGCTCTTCAGCTTGTCCACAGCGCGCTGGCTGAACATCAGCGGCGACGCGCCTGCGGCGGCCACACCCCGCACTCAGGCTCCTGCAGCGGCGCTCGCCCCAGGGCGCAGCGCCAGCGCAGTGTGCTGCGCGCTCGCACGGCAGCGAGCACTGCAAAGTCAATAGCGGTCTGCAAACCAGACACCAGCAGATGCCCGGCGAGATGCTCAGCCCGCTCCTCCTGGACCCTCGCCTCATGCCTTCCTGCTCAGCAACCTGAACCGCAGGGCACAGGATGCACCGCAGCCTGCAGCGCAGAGCCGTCTGCAACGCACTTCGCGCTCGGCGACGCGCCCCCGCAGCCGGATCCTCCGGGCGGGACGAGCCGGGGCCGGCGTGCGCACCCGGCGGCGCGCCGATGACCTTCTGCGAGCCGCTGTACATGGCGTCCACGCCCCAGGCGTCGCCGAAGAAGGGGATGCCGCCCAGCGTGCAGACCGTGTCGATGATCAGCAGCGTGCCGTTCGCGTGGCACAGGTCGCCCAGACCCGCCAGGTTCTGGTGCGTGCCCGTGCTGCTGTCGCCCTGCCGCCGCGCAGGCCGCACGTGAGGCGCGGCGCGCCGCGGCAAGCGTGGGATACATGCTCCTGTGCAAGCAGGACGAGGCACGAGGTGCATGTTACTGAAATAGGCAGCGCTTCCTGGTGACCCTGTCGCCGCACGCTAAGCAGCGGTGGAAAAGTGAACGTTGCGATGCTAGGTCGCGTCAGGCGAACACCAAGAAGCGAGGCGCGAGCTCACTGAAAACAGGGGCTGAACACATGGCATGGACTGAAAGGCCGCTGTGCTGGGGAACAGGCACTGTGCTCCCACTCTGAAAGCGCTGTACCGCTTGCAGTCTCAGGCAGGCGCCCGCGGCGCCACACGACCATGGCTGGGTGTGGCCGCAAGCAGCACCAGGAAACGCATGGCGCGCCTGGCACAGGAAGAGCGCGGCCGGCTTGTTCTCCTCGATGGCCTTCTTCAGCTCATCGTACGAGAACGTCTTGCCGGCCGGCTTCTTCAGGTGCACGACCTTGGCTGCGCGGGCAGGGCGCACCCAATCAAAGGGTGAAAAGACAGCTGCCTTCCTGCTACAGCAGGTCCATGGCTTGCCTTCAATGCCTTGCCAGAAATCCGCCTTACCAGTTCCGTACCAGCTGCCACAGCCCTGTTTGCAAGCGCATGCAGCTGCAAGGAACCGCATGGCGCAGCTCATGTCGCATGCACGGCAGCGGCAGCTGAGGCGCGGTGTGGTGTGGGCCGCACCGCCGAAGCGCGTGCCAATGTCCGCGACGCGCTCGCCCCAGATGCCCTTGTCGCCCACCACGAATGTGTCGCCCGGCTCCAGCAGGTTGCTGATGCAGGCCTCCATGCCTGCCGGCCAGGGCGGGCAGGAGCACTGAGAGAGCTGAGGCGGCCTCTTGCCTACCACTGCACGTTTCGTCTCGCCAGCACACCGCCGCTGCACCCTGCTGTCACTAGCAAACTTGGCGTCTGGAGCGTCCAACTATACAGCGGCGCCTACAGACAAGCCGCAGTTGGCTGATACGCAGCTATAATCAATCGTCAATCTGGTGGGCCGCCGAGGGCGCCAGCACCTGCGTGGCCGGTGCCGCTCATCAGGCACGTGTACTTGGACTCGGTCTGGAACAGGTAGCGCAGGCCGGCCTGGATCTCGTCCATAATGTGGAAGAACGGCGGGTGCATGTGACCCAGCAGCGGCAGCGATTGCGCTGCGCGCGCGCAAGATCACTCGTCAGTGCGTTCCCTGCACGGCCCTTGCCTCTCATAGTGCAACCCAAAGCCGCCTGTGCTGCTGAGCGCTACGCAAGCCTGTTGCAAACTAGGCGCGTGAGCCTGTTGAGGGCGGCATTGGGTGTGCATGGCGTGCATGCAAGCAACGCAGCATGGCTGTGCCTCGCAGCAGGCCTGCCGACGGACCTGCAAGCACGCGCGGGTTGGCATTCGCAGGACCGGGCCCCATGAGGATGCGCTGCGGTACCTGCACGCGGCCAGCAGCTGCCGCTTAGGGATAAGGCGCCAGGCATTGCCGTTGCTGTCAAAGCACAGGCTGGCCTTGCACCCTCACCAGGCACCCGCGTTGCATCTCACTCGCATTGCCCGCTGTGACCTTGCTCAGCATTGCGCAGCACTGGGTTACTTGCGGCAGTGAGTCGCTCGCCTTGATCACGCCATTGGGGCCCTCCGGCGCCTTCACAGCCGGGACGGGCTCCCCCTCGCGGCCCTCAAAGCCAGATGCCAGCGCCGGCTGCGCGGTGGTGAAGGGCCGCAGCTGCGTCCGCGCGACCTGGCACAGCTGCCGCAGGGCAAGCTTCCGGCCACCCATGGTAGCCGATTAAGAGGAACCGGCGCAGGCGGGCTCGAGCAATGTGCAGGCTGCAGCTGGGAAATCTGTGGTCGAAGGCGAAGATGGGGGCAATGGAAGCCCTCTCACGTGTTGCGCTCGAACCCAGGAGACCTCGGGTCCTGAGGCCACGTCCGGGTTGCCACTGTGATCCTGCCTGCGCTTGAAGCCCACCTGCTTCCGCGCAAACTACACCAGGAGTGCCTGACACGCTCGTTGAGGGAGAGTGACTGCAGAGATGGGGCGGCGCGCGGCGAGCCAGCTGGCTGGTCGGCTAGCGCGCTGCCTGCAGGCGCCGACGGCGGCGATTGCGCTGCCGGGCTGCCAGAGCGGCGCTGGGGTGGCTGCTGCCGCCGGGCGCTCCTGTGAGCAGGTACAGGAACACCCGGGGCGCGGGCAGGAAGTCAGGAACGCGGGGCTGGGCGCAGATATGCACCGGCCAGCACACAGAAGCTGGCCACCTGAGCAAGCGGTCGGCGCTGCCCGTCGCGCGCTGCATGCTGCGCGCGCGCGGCCCGTGTCTGGTGACCCGGCAGAGCGGGAGAGCGTGTGGGACATGCGCTCCCGCGCCCTGTGCCTGGTCTGGACTTGTGCGCCGAGATATCTCATGGCGTGAGTGGTTATCCCGCTCGCAGCGCACAAGCGCGCTGAGCTGTTCAGGCCTAGAAGGTGGCGCGCATGGCAGGGAGCCGAGCCTGCCCCGCGCTGCCTTACAGGTTTGCGGGGAGACAGAAGCTGGCCGCTGGCGCCCACCCCTGGCAGCGTTCCTTTGCAGCCAGCTTGCATGCGGGGAAGGCTGTACCTTTGGAGACTGACAAACGGTGCAGCCGGGCGGCATATCTAAACCGTGGCGCGCCGCCTCGCAGGCGGCCAGGTCGGCGGTGCGGGTGCGGCATGCGCACTCCGCCGCGCCGGCGAGCGCGGCCGGCGCGGCTGCGGGGCAGCGCCGCGGCCTCGTGATGCCCGCGCTGGAGGAGGCGCCGGCGCCGGAGATCTACGTCGACGCGGTCGGCGCCGTCTCCATGGTGACCGACTCGGACGAGGTCGCGCAGCCCGGCGTGTTCCGCAACGTCGACGGGCACCGCGGCGAGGACGGGCGCTACGCGGCGTTCACGGAGGAGATCACCGGCTTCATCCCGCGCGAGCGCCAGTTCACGGACCCCGTGCGCACGTTTGCGTACGGCACCGACGCCAGCTTCTACCGGCTCAACCCGCGCATGGTCGTCAAGGCGCGCGCCGCGGGCTCGCGGGAGTATTCAACTCGTGGGAGGTTTGCTGGGGTAGCACGTAGCGCACTGTCAAGCTTTTGGTCGTCGGTGACGCCCAGAGAACCAAAATTGAGCGTTTGTTTGTATTCCATCACATCAAAGTGTGAGAGAGTTAGACTAGTTGAAAGGCACAATGACTTGAAGGTTACATGCAGAACTTTACATAGAGTCCTGACAGGCTGTCTGCGCCCGCAGGTGCACACTGAGGCGGAGATCTCGCGCATCCTGCCCATCGCGCGGCGGCTGGGCGTGCCCGTGACGTTCCGCGCCGCGGGCACGTCGCTGTCCGGCCAGGCCATCACCGACTCGGTGCTGCTCAAGCTGAGCCACACCGGGAAGAACTTCCGGCGCTACCAGATCCACGTGCGGCGCTCGCTCCCAGTCGCCTGCCCCTGTGTGCCCACATTGGCGCTTCATGTCGCTGGTGGGGTTTGTGGACCATTTGCAAACGCATGCCAGAGGTATAAGTGGATTTTCTGCAAGGATAGCAATGCAAGGATGGCGATGACAGCATATCAAAACGTGGCAGCTTCCTGCGCGCATGCCACACATGCAGGGGCGCGCGCGCGGTGCCCTGACGCGCCGCACGCCGCCGCGCAGGGCGACGGCAGCTCGATCACGGTGGAGCCCGGCCTGATCGGCGGCGAGATCAACCGGCTGCTTGCGGCGCACCAGCAGCGCAACAAGCACCCCATCATGTACAAGATCGGGCCCGACCCGAGCTCCATCGACTCGTGCATGGTCGGCGGCATGGTGGCCAACAACTCGTCCGGCATGTGCTGCGGCGTGAGCCAGAACACGTACCACACACTGCGCGACCTGCGCGCCGTGTTCGCCGACGGCTCCGTGCTCGACACGGCCGACCCGGCCAGCCGCGCTGCGTGGATGGAGGTGCGGCGCCTGCTCTGTGCGCCGCGGCGCCATGCTGGGCTGTGCTGCACAGTGGCCGCTCTGGAGGTTTTGCGTCGTTCTGTAGGCAGTAGAGCTGCTTGGGCTGAGTGGCGTGTTAGGACATCTGGGTTGTGGACAGACAACAGACAAGAATGCATGATGGTAATCAACATGATGTGCTTAGAGCCATGATGTGCTCTGCGCACATCATGGCGCGGTCCTAACCAAGCGCCGCGCGCGCGCGCAGAGCCACCCGGCGCTGGTGGCGGGCGTGGTGGACCTGGCCACGCGCGTGCAGGCCGACAGCCAGCTGGCCGCGCTCGTGCGGCGCAAGTTCGCGATCAAGTGCACGACCGGCTACTCGCTCAACGCGCTCGTGGACTTCCCGCTGTCGGACCCGGTTGAGATCATCAAGCGCTTGCTCATCGGCAGCGAGGGCACGCTCGGCTTTGTCAGCCAAGCCACGTACAACACGGTGCCGGAGTGGCCGCACAAGGCGCGCCCCCCGGCGCTGCCCCCGGCCGCGTCGCGCCGCCGTGCCGCCTCAGACAACCGCACAGTCGCCAGCATGTCATGCGTGCCTGACGTTTCTGGGCGGCCTGGATGCCTGCAATGGTTTGGTCACGGCACACGTGCAAAGCCGCGGCTCACATGCAAATGCTGCGACAGGCGTCCACCTTTGTCATGTTCCCGGACATCTACTCGGCCTGCCGCGGCGCGTCCGTGCTGCGCGACCACACGGCCGTCGACGCGGTGGAGATGTTCGACCGCGCTTCGCTGAGGTGGGCCGCCCAGCCTGCACCGCACCCTAAAGCTATGCGTGCCTGAAAAATACCTAGAAGCGCTGCGCCTTCATCACATCTATATCTACCACGTCCATCTCTGCATCTCTGCATTGGAGAGTCACGAGGCGGGGAGGGGCAGCATAATGACAATATGCACAAGCATGTTGAGTCGCTCTGTACCTGAAGCTGCTAATTGCTGGTCAAGTTAGTGTCGAGTCCGTGATAGGCAGAAGTGACAGGTGCACCTGTTTATCTCATGTGTTGTGACTGGCTGTCATATCATCTGGGATGAGCAGAAGTGGTGGCACCCATGCACACGTCCGGTCCTCTGCGTCAGGGAGTGCGAGCGCGACGAGGGCATGGTGAAGCTGGTGCCGGACATCCAGGGCTCCGACCCCATGGCCGCCTCGCTCCTGATCGAGTGCCGCGGGCGCACGCCCGAGGCTTTGGAGGTGCGGTTGCCCTGTTCCTGCTTTGGTTTTCCTCGCCTCCATTTCTCACCTGCAGGGGCATGCGCATCCCCGTTCCTGCTTTGTTTTCCTCTGGTGGCCTGCATGTGCAATGGTCTTGAAGATGGAGGCCAAGAGGCGTGTCTGGCTATGGGGCGCACAGCTGCTATGAGCAGTGTGCGGCGCCGTGAGCAGCCGCATGGGTGCAGCGGCTTGACAGGCGGGCCGGGCGCGCGCGCGCAGGAGCGCATCTGCGAGGTCCGCCAGGCGCTGCTGAAAGCCAAGCTGCCCTTCGGCGCCAAGGCCGCGCAGCCGATGCCGCTGGACGCGTATGAGTTCAAGCGCGACAAGGCCGACTACAATGTGTACTGGGACGTGCGCAAGGGGCTCATCCCCATCGTGGGCGCCGCGCGCGAGACGGGTGCGGCGCGCGCGCGCGCCCGGGCCGGGCGGGCTGTTGCCTGGCGGCCGGGGCGTTGGTAGGGTCTGGGGCCTGAGCGAGCGCGGCATGGTGGGGCACGTTGAGGATCCCGTGATCACGTTGTTGCGCAGTGTGGCCTGTTTGCGCAGGCGCGCAGCAGTGTGCCTGGTTGAGCAGCTGCTGCGATGCTTGGCTGCATAGCGGCCATGCACCGCGTGTGCCGCTGCTCATCGAGCACAGGAGTCTTGCGTGCTCCGGCGTTGCGTCGCCCGCGCTCCGCCTCTGGCCGCGCGGGCGGCTGGGTACCCTTCCCGTCCTTGCGCGCTTCCCGCGGCCGGCGCCGGGTCCTGACGCGAAGGCGCACGTGGCCGGCAGGCACGTCGATGCTGATTGAGGACGTGGCGTGCCCGGTGGAGAAGCTGGGCGACATGACCATGGACCTTATCCGCATGTTCGAGAAGCACGGCTACAAAGACGCGTCCTGCTTCGGTCACGCGCTGGAGGGCAACCTGCACCTCGTGTTCTCCCAGGTGCGTGCCGCTGCACTAACTTATCATACTGCACCTTACCCTACCTTACCCTTCCCTACCGTGCTTAACCCTACGTTAGCTTTGGAGGGCAGCCTCAATTTTCTTCCAGGCGCGGCATGCGGCCCATGCGCTCATGGTGTGGTGGTCCAGCAGTCTGTCGTTCGGAGCCCGGTGCTGGCGGGCGGAGCATGATGCTGCATGTGTGTGCTGCTCGGGCGCACCGCCGGCAGTGAGTGGGGGCACTGGTGGAGGTTGCTGCGTGTTGTGCGCAGCGGCGTGACCGCCGATTTGGGGGGTGACGCTGCCCAGGGCTTCCGCACGGCCGATGAGGTGCAGCGCTTCAGCGACATGATGGACGAGATGTGCTACATCGTGGCCACCAAGCACAGCGGCTCGCTCAAGGCGCGCGGCCCATGGCCTCATCAGGGCTCGGCTGGCTGCTGTAAAAGGAGCGACTTTGGTATCATGCAACATCCGTGCTGCATGGAAAGGAAGGAGTCAGAAGTGTTGCAGCACGCAAGGTGCTTCTCACCCGTTGAGGCTGGCGCATGCGCCTGGGCTGGTCCCATGCGGTGACAAAAAGTGTCGCACCGTTGCTGTGCGACCATACTCAGCTCACGCGCGGATGCCGCCGCAGGGCGAGCACGGGACGGGCCGCAACGTGGCGCCGTACGTGGAGATGGAGTGGGGCACCACGGCGTACGAGCTGATGTGGGAGCTGAAGGAGCTGTTCGACCCGGACTATGTGCTCAACCCGGGCGTCATCCTGAACAAGGCGCGCCAGGGGAGGGAGCAGGCAGTCGGGCTGGCATAGCTGCGTGGTGCATGCGCTTGTGTGGGTAGTTAAGCTGCTTGTGGGACGGCGCCAAGCAGATGTGCCCATGGCCACCGCCAAGCAGATGTGCTCATTGCAATCGGCGATGTTTCTTGGGAAACGTTGTTGGGTTTCAAGCTGTTTGTCTGTTTGCCGGGATCGCGTCAGCTCGTTTAAGAGTGTGCCATTTGTAGGGTAGGGCAAGGTTAGCCAGCAGAGGCCTGCACGCAGTGGCAGGGCGCTGCGGTGCATGTGTGGACGCGCGCACACACGGAAACCCCTTGTGACATGTGCTCAGTCAGTGCGCAGACAGGGTGTCGGCGTGCCCTGCGCAGGACCCCAACGTGCACCTGATGAACCTGAAGTCCAGCCCTCTGCTGGGTTACCCTGCTGACAGGGTTTTGGCATGCCCTGCGCAGGACCCCAACGTGCACCTGAAGAACCTGAAGCCCAGCCCGCCGGCGAGCGCGATCGTGGACCGCTGCATCGAGTGCGGCTTCTGCGAGAGCAACTGCCCCTCGCGCGACATCACGCTGACGCCGCGCCAGCGCATCACCACCTGGCGCGAGATCTCGCGCCTGCAGACGATCGAGGGGCGCTCGCCCGCCGAGCAGCAGCGGTGCGCGCCTGCTCTGCTCCTGCGGCGTGAGTGCGCTGTCTGCGCCTGTCGCTGTCCTGCAGTGTGTGGCTGAGGTGCGTTGTGCGCATTCAGCGTGCATGACGCGGGGCGCCCCATGGCGTTCTGATGCACTTTCACATCCCCAGCAAAGCACTACCACAAGCGTGGCTACCTTTACAGAGGCGCTGAGCCACACATCGTGCCTTATCTATTCTGGTGATTGTGGGGCAGCCTTGCCGTACCGCATGCGCCAGGCTACATACAGCCACTGATGTGTGTGATGTTGGCGCGCGCCAGGCTGGACACGATGCGCGCCGCGTACTCGTACCAGGGTGACGCGACCTGCGCAGCCGACGGCATGTGCCAGGAGAAGTGCCCCGTGAAGATCAACACCGGCGAGCTGATCAAGAGCATCCGCGCGGAGGAGCTCAAGGCGGCCGGCGCCAACGCGTCGCGCGCGGAGGCGCTGTCCATGGTGCGCACACGGCGTTGCGTGGCGCTGGCTCTCATGCTCACAGCGCGGGTCGTGCGCGGTCATCGAATTGCTGTGCTTTCAAAGGCGCTGTCCATGGTGCACACGCCGTGCTGGGCGGCGCTGGCCCGCGCGCGCGCGGGAGGTCTGCGGGTCGTGAGCGGGCGGCGGAGCACAGTACTTCCAGGGTGGTTGTTGCGAGCAGGCGGCTTGCATCTGCCCGTGCACAGGTGGGTTGTTCATGAGTCGCGCTGCGGGCTGCCCGCACGGCGCCTCGGTGTCGTTGCAGCAGGTCACTATACCCAATGGTGCATCACTGTCGCCGCTCTGCAGGTCGCTGGTAGCCAGGTCGCTGACGGCTGCGGGGCGCGCGCGGCCGCGCAGCGCCTGGCCAACAACTACGGCACGTTCGTGTCGGCGGTGCCCAAGCTGCTCAATGTGGTCGACTTTGCGCACCGCGTGGTCGGGCCCAAGCCGCTGGAGTACATGTCGGGCGCGATCAACCGCGTGTCCGGGCACGCCATCCCGGCCTGGAACCCGTACATGCCGCGGGTGCGCCCCCGCCTGGCCCGCACCATACGCAGGCGTCCGTGTGGGTGATTGCACTGGACGTCTGCGTGAGCAGGATATGTTAAATGGCCAGGGAAGTCGGAATGGTCGTGAAGGACTCGCTGCACAGTGCAGCAAGTGTGCCTGTCAGCAGCATCCTACCGGACGCGCTCACGTCGGGGGACACAGAGGGTGTCTGGGATGTCATGCCCCAGCAGCTCGGCCTGGTGGGCCCTGACAAGGCCGGCGCGCAGTTGGGAAACAGCTCAAGATGTGCTTTAGCATCCACGATCAACCTTCATGTCCTGTCATGAAGCCCGATCTGGGCCCTGAACTTCAGCGCATGTCTGTGACGCTGAGTGGCGCGCGCCGGCCGGCAGGGCGCGGCCAAGCTGGACCCGCGCCCGCCCGCGCCGCCCGCGCTCGGCGGCCAGGCGCCGCGCAAGGTGGTGTACATGCCGTCGTGCGTCACGCGCATGATGGGGCCCAGCCAGAGCGACACCGAACGCGCGAGCGTGCATGAGAAGCTGCTGTCGCTGTTCGCCAAGGCAGGCTATGAGGTCGTGTACCCTGAGGTGCGGCTCACCAACCCAACGCTCCGTCTGCTTGTCGCGGACCTGCTTATGTACAAGTCGTACGTCTGTGCAATTGAAGAGTATGCAGTATGAAGCCGCTGTGCTGGTGCAGTGCCTGGTGACATCGTGGAGTATGACAGCTATGACAATTTGACAGTTTATAAAGCGCGTGTTTCAAAGCGCGTGACGGGCTGGCCGTGCTTTGTAAGGGAAGGAATAGGTGTCGAATTGACCGTATGTTGGACCGCGCAGGGCCTGAGCGAGCAGTGCTGCGGCATGATCTTCAGCAGCAAGGGCTTCAAGGCGGCGACGGCGACCAAGGGCGCCGCGCTGGAGGCCGCGCTGCTCAAGGCGTCTGAGGGCGGCAAGCTGCCCATCGTGTGCGACACCTCGCCCTGCCTCGCGCAGATCAAGGGCGACCTCACCGACGGCGCGCTCAAGTGCGCGCCCTCCCCGCGCCCTCACACAACCCGTCCCTGACATGGGCGACCTGCTCAATGGCGCACTGAAGCGCGCACTGCATGCTGTTGGCAGCAAAAGGAGGCCGGAGACTGGGCGTGCAAAGGGCACGGTCGGCGCCCTGGCCTTGCAGGCCACTGCACCCCTTAGCTAGCTGCCCAGTGCGCCTGGGGTTGCAAGAATGTTTTCTTGATTGGCTTGTCTGCCCAGTGAAGGACCTGCAACAGGGGCAGGCCTGGGCCAGCACCGGCGTGCACTGCCGCCTGCAGCACACCCTGCGCCGCTGCCCGCTGAGCCGCGGAGCCGCGCAGGTTCTCGCTGTACGAGCCCGTGGAGTTCATCCGGCACTTCCTCATTGACCGCCTGGAGTGGCGCAAGGCGCGGCCCGCCCGCCCGCCCCTGCCCGGCGTGAGCTTGCCGGGCGCATTGTCTGAGCCGCAGACTAAGGGCGCGCGGCGCAGCGCCTGCGCCCGGGCCCGCCTGCTTGCGGAGGCTCGGTGTCGTACCTCTGCCGTTGTATCTCTACCGACTGGCAAGCTCTGAAGCTACCCCTGGGTTCTGTGTCCCGCTCTGTGTTTCACTCTGCGGGCGGCGGCCGCGCTGCACACCACTCACAAAGGCGACAAGGAGGCGCCGGTGCTGTAGCGCGGCAGCCCCAAAGGGCGGCAGCGCGGATGGCTTGACTGCGGGCGTCCGTCGAGCGCGCGGTGCGACGGCGGGGCGCGCGCGCGCGCAGGTGCGCGACAACGTGGCCATCCACGTGCCGTGCAGCTCCAAGAAGATGGGCATCGCGGACGCGTTCCAGACCGTGGCCGGCCTCTGCTCGCACGAGGTCACCAACACGGGCGTGCCCTGCTGCGGTGCGCCCGACCTGCAAGACCACCTGCGCTGTCTCAGGAGGCTACCGCCCTGCGTTGGTTGATGGGCCTGCCGCCCCAGCTAGCTGGTGTGGCCGCTCAGTAGACTTGCAGTTGTGTCACGTTGTCCGCATGGATATGGTGTGCAAGTGTTGCTTCCATGGGCGCGAGCTGCAGCCGTGCTCTCGTACTTTATTAGATCCTGTTGCATGCCTGCTTGCCCTTTTGTTCGGCTTCAGTAGTATCAGGCTATGGCAGCCTGCGGCCTTTGTGTCGCTGACCGTGCAACAGATGTGGCTGGTCAAGTGCCTGCCCTTCATACGTTCCTTTCATCCCAGCTGGTATGCAAGGCTCCAAGGCAAACGCCGAGGGCGGCTGTACGGCCATAATGCCGACCCGCGACGCCGGGCGCGTGCAGGCATGGCGGGCGACCGCGGCATGCGCTACCCAGAGCTGACGGCCGGCGCGCTGCAGCACCTGGCGCTGCCGGCCGGCTGCAAGGACGGCTACTCCACGTCGCGCACGTGCGAGGTCAGCCTGAGCAACCACTCGGGCGTCAACTTCCGCGGCCTCGTCTACCTGGTCGACGAGGCCACGCGGCCCAAGGCGGCCGCGCAGGCGACCGCCTAGGCAGCGGAGAGTGCGCGTGGCGCTGCAGTGATCTGCAATGAGGATGGCAGCACAGGCGCAACGTAGGATCCGTGCGAGGATGCCGCCCGCGTGAGGGCGCAGAAGGCGTGTGCTCTTTGGCGGCGGCCTGCACCCCTCGTGCGAAGCACAGCGAGAGTCGATGCTTTGTGTCCGACAGTCGTGACAGGTGGAGAGAGCGCATACGCTGCTGAAAGTTTTGGACGAGTGTGGATGGTGCCAGTGACAGCGGCGCAACCATGCAGGCTGTTCCGCGCGCCATTTCCTTGGCATTGGCATGGCGGTGAATTTGCGCCGTGTTATGCGCGTCTGCCGAGGCGGCGTCGCTAGAATTATTTGCCTGCGCCCTGGCTGGTCCCAGTGCCATTGGTGTACCATCATGGCTCCCTGCTGGCCGCCGGATGGCGCGGCGTGGCCGAGGACAGGTGGGGCAGCCTGTTGATGAGCTGTATAGCCTGACGTTGGTAATGCCGCAGAAGCGGGGTTTTGGGTCTGCCCAGCGAGATGGCGGGCGCATATGATGCCAGGGTAGACCTCTTCGTGTCGCACGCATGGAAGCATATGGCAGTGTAGGCTGGTAACTCACGCCGTGTTTGAAGCGACGGCCATTGAGATGTTGCGCTACTTAGATCGACACTGCCTGTAGTGGTCAGCAGTACGCATGGGGTCATACAGAAGCAGTGTGTTGCGCATGTGAGAACCACCTGAGCTGTGAGGGAGAGTGAGAGCGGACGCGCCGGAGCGCGCATGCAGACCGACCTGGCCACGTTGTTTTCTGGATCTCTGTAAGCTATGATTACAGTCACAAGCGTCCAGGCCGCACAGAAAGCTGCCGAGCTGCCAGCAATCTACACCCTACTGTCCTTGTGCGCAGCATCCCCAAACAAAAGCGCATGCATACAAGTACACGTGAGCAGTGCGGTGGCGGAACGCGCGGGCCGAGCGCCAGGACTCCATACAGGGACATGCCTGGCCGCCGCTGCTGCCAGGCTCGCTGGACAGACGGCGCCGGCGCGCGCAGGGGCGCCAGGACCGCCGCCTCGCCTACATCCCGCCTGCTGCCCGCATACTGTACACGGCCGGTGCTCTGCAAAAGCTCTCCCTCTCTTCTCTCGGCAGCCGGGACGCGGGCGGCCGGCGGCCGCCGGGCCGCGCCGCCGCGCGGCGACGGCCGCGGCGGCGCCGGCAGCGCCGGCGCGCCTGACTCCCCGCCAATACTTCTTTAACAAGCCATAAATGCGGTTGTAAAAGGCCGTCAGGCGCCCGCCTTCCCGCCGTACTTGTCCATGAAGCCGTTGTGGAAGGCCTTCAGGCGCGCGATGACCTCGTCGGTCTCCTTCTCCTGCACCAGGATGGTGGTGCGGAAGTGGTACGTGCCCTCCTCCTGCGCGCGCCGCCACAGGCCCTCCCAGTCTGCCTACGACCTCAGGCACAGCGCACATCCAGGTAACTGTTTCAAAAGTAAAGGAACTGCAGACGCATATACTCAAAAATGCATGCAACCGAAGAGTTTCATCAGATCAATACAGTAGCTGGGCGAAGGTTTGTTCTGAGTGGTAGCAAGCGCCGCGCGGCAGTGACCGGCACTGCTGCAGGCTACCGTGCCTCGCGCCGTATCGATCAGCCTGCTGCCCCAGACACAGCGCATGAGAAGAAGCAGTGTGGGTGCACGACGAGGCTCCTGATCTCGTTCGCCGCCCCAGGAGCGCGTCCGCCACCGCACGGCCGCACACGGCAGCCCTGGATGTATGCCCGAGGGTGAGCGGCGGGCGGCGGCCGGCGCGCGCCTGCTTGAAGCCGGAGCCGGGCACGGTGACGATGCCGGTCTCCTCCAGCATCCGCATGCAGTAGAAGGCGTCCGGCGCCTTGCCGGCCTCCTTGGCGGCCTGCGCGCCCGTGCCGCGCCGGCTCAGCCCGAGCTGACTCTCTACACGCCCAGGCCAGCATGCCTGCACCCAGCGCAGCTGACAGATGCGCCCGCGGGGGATCGGCGCAGAGCCGGACCATGGGCGGCGCGCCGCCGGCCTCCTCAGCAGCCTGCCCCAGCGGCGTGCGCTGGCATTGCCGCCGGCACGCCCGCACGGCAGGACCCCGGTCCGAGCCCTTGCCAGCCTTGCCACTGCACGTGACGAGCAGGACATGGCCCTCAACAACATGCAACGCGCCCCCACCCCGCCGGCGCCGCCGGCAAGGCCCCGCGCCGCCCGCGCGGACGGGGGAGGGCGGGGCGCGACCTCGATGGCGCCGGGCGGCAGGCGGATGCGCGGCATCGCATACAGCGCGCCCTCGGGCGGGTTGCACGACACGCCCGGCAGCTCGCTCAGCGCGCCGTGCAGCTTTTCGGCGCGCCGCTTGAGCGACGCCAGCAGCTCCGCGCGTTCCTTCGCGTACAGCGCGTGCGACGGCTCGCCCTCCTGCGCGCCCCGGCCGCGAGCGCGCGTCAGGCTGGACAGGGTGAAGCGAACCCTCCAGCTGGGCGAGCCTGGCGTCCTGGCCCTGCGGCGCGCGCCTGCATGTGCACTGCGCTGCCCGCTCTGCGCTGCCCGCTCTGCGTGACGGCAAAGACCCTGGCATAGCAGCGAGCACCGCCACATCGACATCGCGAGGCGGGGGCGGGGCGCGGCGCAGGCGCGCCTTGGGCGGCTGCATCATGAGCGCGGTGCAGATCTGGCCGTTCACGTTGGAGCAGAGGTTGATGGAGGCCAGCTTGTACAGCTCGGCCAGCACGTCCTTGCCGAAGCCGACGAACTCGGTGTACCCGCCGCGCCGGCCGCACTCGCCGTAGAAGCCCTTGGAGATGGAGTGCATGGAAGCGAGCGCCACGTCCTCCACGCCCATGTTGCGCATGACCTACGGCATGTTGGAGTTAGGGTTAGGGTAAGATCAGCATCGGTTCAATCGCCCCAGCGCGCACGCCATGTCCTCCATGCCTGTGTCGCGCATGACCTGCGGCGGGGCGGGCTAGGGTTGGGTGCATGCGCCAGTCTTTCTGCAGTGCGCTCAGCTAGATGAGCATGCCATAACACGCAAGGTGCCTGGCATGCTAACGGGCAAGCGCGCGCGGCGGCAGACCGGCCCGCCGGGCGCGCCTTCTTGAAGGAGTGGAACTTCTTGTTGGGGACGTAGATGTTGTCCTGGTACACCTCGTCGGCCGCCAGCACGATGCCCTCGTCACGGCAGAACTTCACGATGTCCTCCTGGTTCGCCTCCGTCAGTACTGCGCGCCCACGTGGCGCACGCGCCGTCGGCGCCCGCAGCTGTCGGCCCCAGGATCGGCCCCTTGGGCTACGGCATAGCAGCCTGCAGCAGCATGCCCATGCGCGCCCAGGCACTGTCTTCACAGTGCACGATGCAAGGTCGGTGCGCGCATATGAGAACCCTGTCCTCTGGGCCGCGCAAGGCAGGGCGCAGCCGGCGCGGGCTGGAGCGCGGCGGGGGCCGCGCACCCTGGCCGGTGGGATTGCCGGGGTTGATCACCACCAGCGCGCGTACGGTCTTCCCCTCCTTCTTTGCCTGCGCCGGCCGCCCGTCCTGGTGGGACCCTGGACCTGTACCAGTGCTTCGACCCAACACATCACCGACACCGCAGTTCAGCCCGCTTCAGCGGGCCGGCGCCGAGCGCGCACGCCCCCGCATGCGCGCGGCGTGCGGCCGCTGCTGCACTGCGCGCGGGGCGGGCGGTGACTGTCCGACTCCGCCGCGGGCCGGGCGGGCGGGGCGGCCGCGCACCTTCTCCGTCTGGTCGTGCAGCTCCTGCAGGTCGAGGCCCCACTGGTGGTCCTCCTTCAGGTAGTAGGGCAGCAGCGTGCCTGCCGGGCCCCGCACGCCTGAGCCCGTGTATGCAAAGCCTCGCGAGCCTCAGCCCATTCAAGGGAGCCTCGCAAGCCTCAGCCCGGTTGGGAGCTGGCGCAGAGAGTGCATGTCGCACAGCGTGTCAGGCGCGCTCAGCCACTGTCACAGGCGCGCGGGTGTCACCGCCGGACGCGCAACGCTTGCGCCCTGTCTGTGCATGTCAGCGCAAGCTGCGCCCAGCTGGGCACGGCAGGATGCGCCTCCTGGCCTTGCCAGCTTCACGGCGCGGCGCGTGCAGCGCTTGGCAAGTGCGTGCAGATCGGAGCGGACGACGGAAAGTAGGCACTCTCTTCACACACAGCGGGCGCCCCCGGGCGTGGCCAGCACGCCAACAAGAGGCAGGCACAACGTCTGGCGACACACGGGCAGCAACACTCAGGGGGCGCAGGCCGCAAGCGCGGCGGGTCGCACCGCCGTACAGCGCCAGCGTGGCGGAGTAGAGCGGGTACTGCGGGATGGGCACCAGGATGGCGTCGCGCTCGTCGCGAATTAGCAGGCGCATGAGCGCGTGCACGCTCTGGCTGGCGCCGTCGCTCAGGTAAATGTCCTCAGGGTCGGCGGGGAAGCCGTCCCGGCGCTCGATGCCCTGCGCGCGGACGTGCCCCTGGTGGCGCGCGCGCTGGACGTGCCAGGCACAAGCGGCTCGAAGCCCTGCATGCATTGGCGTGCACGGCGCCGTGCAGGCCGCGCGCCCTTGCCGAGCGGCGGGCGCCGTACGACCAGAACGCGCAGGCGCCTACCGCGGCAAAGTCCCCGCCGCAGGCGCTGCCCCGCACGGCGCCGGGCTGCCGGGCTTGCGCAGCAGGCGCCCCGCCAGGCAGCAGGGCACTGTCAGGCGCCCCGCGCGGCGCAGGCCGCGCAGCCGCGCCGGCGGGCCCGGCGGAAGGCACACAAAGGTATTCGTAAACCATTAAGCTATTATTTGTAAACCATTGAAAATCAAAGCCTTTCATCGCGCGCGCGGACCTTGGCGACCTCCTGCCGCAGGATGCCGGCGCCGCGGCTGTCGGAGTACGCGCCCGTGCCGCCCGGGATCGCGGCCAGGTAGCGCCGCGCGCGCTCCAGCACATCCGGCGGGAACAGGTCGCCGATCTTGGGGTTCTCCAGCAGCTGGCGCCGCGCCGCGAGCCCCGCGCCGTCAGCGCGCGCCGTCGGGACGGCGGCGGCGCGCGGGTTGCCTGGCAGCCGGGCGGGCTGCCCGGCCGCCGCGCCGCGCTGCAGCGGAGCTCGGCGCGCGCCGCCAGGAGCGGAGGTGGCCGCCGTAATCACAGACGCAAGACCGGCACCCTTGTGAGAGGCGTGTCCACCTGAGAAGCTGCCAACAGTACTCCCTGTCCAACTGAGGCACTGCGTGCGCTGCATGCAGCCTTGGACTTTGTCAAGCCAGCGGGGGAGCACGCGGCGCGGGGTCCTTTGCCTGAGCAACGCACTGGGAGTGCTGTGTGCGGCTTCACTGTAACGGTAACAGAGCAGGTAGGTCGCCACGCAACGCGCACGCCCGCGACCCAGCATGAGCCACACAGACAGCTGCAGAGCGCTGCGTCAATAATTGACAAACTGGGAGCACACGCGCAGCAGGCAGCCTCTCGACCAGGCCCGAGCGACGAGGCTGCTGCAGGCAAGAGATAACGCGGCGACGCATGGCCAGAGGCGCAGCGCACCGGCGGGTAGTCGCAGAGCGCCAACACCTGCCGGAAGAACGTGACAGGCAGCTGGCCCAGCTGCTGCGGGTTGCCGATATTGCAATACAAGATGCTGCTGAACGGCTTCTTCTCGCCCGAGCTGAGCTCCTTCTGGATGTCGCCGGCGCGGATGACAATCTCGCCGCGCACGGCATACTGCGCGTTCAGCACTTTGGGGTTGAGCGTGTCTGCACGCAGCTTGGCGCTAGTGTGTGTTCCATTTGCGGTCATCCTGCGCGCAAGTAGCCTTGGAAACTCCGGGAGGTGCTTCAGGCTCCGCAGTATGTGTGCTGGCATACCTGGCCTCAGGACGGATTGCGCACTTGACCTAGACCCCAAACATGTGCTAACTAGGGGTGTGGATTTACCGTGACATGTAATTACAACGACCGTAATTTACAGTAAAATACACTTTCGCCCGAAAAGGCCTTGAAATACGTCATTTAGGGGACCCCGCCTAGACCCTCAGCTGTAAATTACAGGCGGCCTCTGCCCCACATGTACCCTCAGGAGGGGGCATCTCCCCTAGGATAGGCCCCAGATGCCCCTGACATGGCCTAATGTCACGTGCATCCCGACCCATATGCTGGGGTTACTGAGGGTATGGGTGACGTGGCATCCTGATCAGGCATGTAGGCACCCCTGTAAGTTACAGCCGCTGGAGGCAGGCCCCTCGAGTGTAATTGGTGTAGATTTACACTGTAAATTACTATTACCGTAAATTACGGCTGAAAATAAAATTACGCGTAATTCCACACCCCTAGTGCTAACACACTACAGTTGAGGTTCTGTTAAAGCAGGTTCCTTGGCAGGACATATACACTGCAGCTTGGGGCTAGGCATGGTCGTGCCCTCTTGTGTGACCATCCCGCATGGCTTGGCGAGTGAGTCACGGCGCCCACCGAGAAGGATGCGCGAGCAGCTGAAGCCGGCCTGCACAATACCGTCTACTTACAACTGAAAGCTTCTTAAAAGCACGCATGTGCCCTCCCGCTCAAAGAGTTTGTGCACTGCCAGCAGAGTTAGCCAATGACTTGACTTCTAGCCTGGCACTGCCTTCAATCACAGACGGTATACAAGCAGCCGCAACGGCCAAGCTCACGGCCTTTACACAAAGCGCACCGCAGCACTAGCAGGCTCAAAGTTTTTGCTCACTGCAGCCGTGTGAACTTGCAAAGCGCAGCACAGAGGGCAGCGGCTCAACCCGCAGCTCGGTAGTGGTCCTCCTCGCCGTAACCCTTGGCACTGACAAATAGCTCCTTGAACGTCGAGACGTAGTCCGCCATGGTGCTCGTGTGCGACGGTGCGCCAGGCGGGTGCGCGCCGCCAACTCCGCGTTTGGTGGTGCGCTCGTGTGCGACAGTGCGCCAGGCGGGTGCGCGCCGCCAACTCCGCGTTTGGTGGTGCGAAGCGCGCGCCAGGGCTGACCTTGAAGTCTGCGTACGTCCAGGCCGGCTGCACTCGCTCGGCCTCTGTTCACCAGTGGGCGCAGCCGACCTGGACATATGCGGCATTTAAGGTCGGCCTGGCAGCGCGTTTCGCGCCGCGGAACGAGGAGATGTCGGCGCGCACCCGTCTAGCGCGTCTGGAGCAGACGAGCGCTGTCGCGGACTACGTCACGACTCCCAAGGAGCTGACCGCCACCGCCACGAGCGACGGCGAGGAGGATGTGAGAGTGCCTGGCGCCTGCGCTAGACACGCACTCACGCATAGCAGCGGGTAGGACGCAGAGCATGTGCGGTTTTGCTCCTCTGCATGAGCTTGAGCTCGGAGCGCATGCGACATCATGCAGGCATCCATGCGCGCCAACTTTGAACCAGCGTGCGCGCCAAGACCCAAGTGGTTGCCTTGCGGGCTGGTGCTGCTCCAGCACTGGCTGGCGGCCAGCCCACGCGTGCTCAGAAAGTCTTGGCGTCTTTGCAAAGCACAGGCAGGTTGTGGCGCAGCACAGCTGTGTCGGCAAGCGCAGCGTTGGCTCTCGCAGAGTGTGAGATAATTAGATGCGCAACACTGCCGCTGGCAGCTCTGCATGGCTCAGCCAGGCCAGGCAACGCGTGCCTGAAGTGCCAGGTGTTGTGGCTTTGACAAAGGTGTGCTACAGGGCTGGATGCTGGCTGGCACCCTGCGGCCGGGCGCGGCCGGGCAGGAATTGGGGCATGCCTACGAAAGAGAAGCCTTAGCATGGCGAGGCGCCACCTGCACTTGCTGTGGCAAGTGTAGTGTCTCAGTATTGAGCGGGGCTTGCATGCATGACAAGTGGCACAGCAAGTTGCATAATGCAACAACTTACTAAGTTGAGGTAAGGGAAGTTGTCAAGCACTGAGTCACACGGATGTGTGCTGCGCCTGTTTGCAGGGGCACTATGGCAGGAGAAAGACTACTGTGTGTAGGTCATCACTAATTATCTCTCTGTACCAAGTGCGCTGCCTGCATGCAGCAGCGCAGGCTGCAGAAGCACCTTGACCCGATGTTCAACATATGATGCGGCAAACATGCTGCGCGCATACTAGCTGCACGCATGTGCGGCGCACATTCCCCCACATTCCATGGCAGAGCACCAGCAGAAGGGTTTCCATGACACCCTAGTTAAAAAAAGTAAAAGGAGGACGGGGCGCTGGGGCCATCCTGCGGCCGTCCTCTTGTTCCCAGACACGCTGTACATCTGTAGCAGATCGGCCAAGAGAGGATGGCCAAGCCGCGCCCGTGACGCACCTGCTTACGGCCGGAGAGCAGCAACTGCGGGAGCGTGCGGCCTGGTGCAGAGGCGGGGCGGCTGGTGCCCACTAGACGCTGCAGGTGAGGGTTGCCTGTGCCGCGTGCTACGCTCGGCAGGCCCTGTTGCGAAAGAATATCTGTAGCGATGGGCGGAGTCCCGAACGCTGCGATCCCGGGGCCTGACGTCCGCGCGTCATGACGTACTGCTGCAGGCTCTGTGCTGCCACGCCCTCTTTTAGCTCCGGGGTGACGTGATGGCCCTGCCACTTGGCAGGCCTTTGCCAATTCGGGCTTGCTACTGACTGGTGTGCCGGACTGCTGGGCGTCCCATCAGCCGCTTGGGCCCCGTGCAGCGGTATGTTCAGGCGCCCTGTGAGGTGGGCGGGGCGTCCCTGCAGGGATGCAGCCGGCGCAGGCGGCGCATGCATGCCTTGGCGCAGCAATCGGCTCTGTGCTTGCGATGGGTGCAGTGCGCTGATCACTGGTGGGTGTACCGTGATGCCAGGCCGGGCGAGCCTGGGTGCCTGCGATCGTGCACCAGGTCAGGCCTTCGGATGGTGCGGCTGCCTCGCAGCGTTTGTGCGTGGGGCGCTGCCAGTGGCGCGCGGGCTTCTGAAATAGGACATCGGGCCTGCGCAGTGTGTCAGTCGGCGTGCGTGCGGCCAGGTGCTGGGAGACAGGCACATTGCGCATCAGCGCCTCCCGCCACCGCGTGGGCGCGCAGCACCAGAGTGGGGCGCTGGTACGTCGGCGCGCTGACCCAGCGCACACCTCCGACAGGCAGCAGGCGCGCCGAACGCACGCCGAGCGGATGTGGATAATTGGCGCCTGAGAGGCCGCATAAGCGCGCGCGCAGGCGGCGCCGCGCCGAGTTGATGGGAGTACGTCGCCCCGGGGCGAGCAGCCGCGGCCCCGGCGATGGATGAGCAGCCGTGCCCGCCGCCGCGCCTGCCTGCCCACCACCGCCCAGCCTGCGGCACGTTCGCACCGCATCCACCCCCCGCCCCGGCCACCAGCGGCAGCGCAGACAGCACCGACACCGCGATGGACCTACCAGACGACCCGCTCGGGATGGGCCCGCCCGAGCGCGGCGTCTTCGACTGGCTCGTGCCCGACGCCGGGGAGGGCGCCGAGTCGCGCGTGCTGCCGCCCGGGCCGCTGGCCGGCCACCCTGGAGCGCCGCCGGTGCGCGCCCCGCAGTTCTTTAAGTGCAGGAGGGCGTTCAGGCGGCGGGGCGGCTGTAGGGCGCGCGCAAGTCTGGCAAGGCGCCTGCGAGCGCACTCAGCTTCCCTCCCGGCTGCCGTGCGCCAAGCCTGCGAGGCATGCTTTAGTCATGAGGCAACAGTACGCGTGCGCGTGTGGCAGTGCGCATGCATGGACAGTACGTGCGTACTCGACAGACTCAAACGCAAGGAGACGCGCGGACGCTGTGACAGAAATGCTGAGCCAGGGGCCGCCGCGTTGCAGGGCGCGCTGGGCGCGCACACGCTGTCGGGCCGCGTGATGGCCGCGCTGCAGCAGGAGCAGCGGCGCAGCGCGTCGGCCGCCATCCCGCGGCCGCGCTCCGCCGGCAGCGGCCTGTCCGCTGCCGCGCAGGCCACCACGCCACCCCCGGGCGGCGTGACGGCCGGCGGGGCGCGCGCGGGCGCGCACCGCGGCCAGTCCCCGCACGGCGCCGCCACGCCCGCGGGCGTGCACCCTGCGCCCCATCCCGGCGCCAGCACGCCCGCACACCCCGGCCTCAGCTTCCACAGCCCCGAGGCGCCGCCGGGCGGCCTGTGGGGCCGCGGCGGCGCCGGCGGCGCGCACGCCGCGCCGCCGGCGCCCGCATCGCGCCCGCGAGGAGGGCGGTCCGCCGCCTCGCCGCGCGACGCGCGCGGCCGCGGCGCCGATGCTGGTGCGCCGCCTGGCTGCGCTCACTTGGCTCATGGATGTCGCCTTGTACATCAGCCGTGCATAGAGGAGCTTGTGGGGACCTCCACGCGGGCCTTTCCGCGCTGCCGCGCTCTGCACAGCGCGGCAGCAGGGCTTGTGCTGCATGCACAGTGAGCCGGCATGCACAGGGGGCCGACATGCACAGGGGGGCGCATGCGCGTGCGCACAGTCGGGCTTGTGCTGGGTAGTTGTCGGGTAGCAGGCGCCAGGCGCCAGGCCTATGCACGGGTTTTTGAGCAATTCTGGTGCCGCACATGCGCGGCACGCCAAACCCCATGTGTGCCGTGGGGCAGCTGTCGGCTGAGGCCTGCTTGTTGTGGATCCGCAGGCGAAGGCGTCACGCTAGGGCAGCCAGGGCGCGCGGAGCCGCTCACGCGCGTGCTGCGCAGCAGGTCTGTGGCCGCGCCTGCCGCGGCGGCCACGTCGTCGATGCTGACGGAGTCGCACGGCACGGGTGCGCTCGCGGCGCGCCGCACACTGCTCATGTATTGCCCCTAGGGGTGAGCTGGCGCGCCGCGCCCGCCTTGTGCTGGGCGCCAAGCGTGTGTGGCTCTGCTGGCGCTGTGCCTCACCGGGCGGACGCTCTGAGCGCCAAAGGCAAGGTTGCCTCCCTCATGTCCCGCGACAGTGCGCACTGTTCGGCCAGCGGCAGAGCGCCAGATGACTGGCCAGGCTCCGGCTGGACGCCAGGCTGCGGCAGAGGCCCTCTCTGGCAAGCCACGCCCGACCCACAGCCGCGCGCGCGCAGGCGACTCCGGCCTGACCAGCGGCGACGATGACGAGGCCTACGAAGAGTCCGAGCGCGCGGGCGGCGGCGACGCGGCGGGCGCCCCAGCGCGCGGCGCCGCGGGGCCACCAGCGGCGCACGGCACGCCGCCCGGCACGGCTGGCGGCGGCGGGCCGCCGGCGCTGGCCACGCCCGCGCCGAAGCAGCGCGGGCGCAAGCGGCGCACGGAGCCTATTCTGGTGGAGCGCGAGGACGGCACGAAGGAGGAGGTGTCGCCGCAGGTGTACCGCCGCCTGCGCCGCCGCGTCACCAACCGGCTGTCCGCGCGGCGCATGCGCCAGAAGCGCGCCGAGGAGCGCGATGCGATCGCGGCGGAGGCGCGTCTCCGGGGCCCGGTCATGTTGTGCGCTGCCTGGCGGGGCGTGCGCTGAAGCTCAATGAGAGGTCCAGTGAGGTGCAGTGGGATGCCCACATGTGGCGGGGGGAGCATAGGAGGGCCAGTCAGCCTGTTTTGTTTCGCAAGCCGTGGCGCACAGGCCACAGGCGCGCATATGCGGGTAGGCTCTTGAGGTGCGGGCAGCTGGGGCGGGTGCTGCACGGAAGGCAAGCCCGCGGGTGTCGAGCGCGTGGCAGTTGCGTGGGTGGCCCGCGATGACCTTATACAGGTAGTCTGTCCTGCTGCAAGGCTGCTTGTGCACCCGTATCTTGGCTTTTATGAATCCGCTGCGCCCGGCGCGCAGACCAACAAGCTGCACTCGGACAACGTGCGGCTGGAGGCGCGCTGCGGCGAGCTGGAGGCGGCCGCGCGCGCGGCGCTGGGCGACGCCGCGGCCTGGCGCGCGCGCTACGAGGACCTGGCGCGCCGCGCCGGCGGCGCCGCGCCGACGACGCCGCATGCGCCCGCCGACCGCCGGGTGCGCGCACGGGACGCAGAAGATGGAGCTGCGTTGTGGAAGGGCAAGGACAGCGCCTTTTTTTGGGG